>JAABUP010001545.1_pt1 | contig 48293 bp, 40 predicted proteins | sample 5559201 | NCBI WGS metagenome assembly JAABUP01 (sample SAMN10711887, study PRJNA513373) | rock metagenome | isolation source: Antarctica rocks | place: Antarctica
CGGGCAGGAGCGGCTCAATCTTCTGCCACTGGTCATCGGTCAGGTGCGTGAACAAAGTGCTGGCTCCAGAATAGTTCTGGAGCTATAACAAACCGTTTATGAGATGAGTTCTAAATTGACGCATAACACTTCTCCGCTAAACCCGAGCCATATACCTACGATAATTTGGTGCCGATCAGGTTCCTATAAGTTGCGCTATCACTCACCGGGCGAGTCCTTCCAGATAGTCCGCCAGGCGGGCGAACGGGTCGAAGCCGACGACGCGGGGGGCGTCGGCGACGAAGTTCGAGAGGGCGTTGATGTCGTAATAGACCAACGCCCCGTCGCGGTCGTCCACCATGTACTCGATGCCGCCGACGTCGATGCCGGACGCTTGCATGATGCGCTCGACGCTCACAATCACGTCGTCCGGCGGCGTGTAGCCTTCGACGCGCAGGCCGTTCTTGGGGGCGTCCAGCGCACACGCGCCGCGCGCCAGATCGACGCCGCCGGTCGTCTGGCAGATGTCGGCGGGGCACAGGTTGAAGCTGTCGCCCGGCGTGTAGACGTGGATGGCATACAGATACTTGCCGCCCAACGTCTCGACGCGCGTGATGCGCCCGTCGCGGGCCGGTACAAACTCCTGCACCAGGGCGGCCTTGTCGATGCCCAGGTCAATCGATTCGGCCCGCGCGGCGGCTTCCAGCTCTCCCATCGAGTCGTAGCGCACGACGCCCGCGCCGCTGCCGCCGATGTTGGCCTTGACGACGACGGGGAAGCGCAAACCGTCCGCCGCGCGGGGCGCGGCGTGGGGGTCGCCGATGACGCGGGCGCGCGGGAACGGCAGGCCCAGCCCTTGCAGCAGCGTGAGCTGCCCGGCCTTGGAAATTTCGGTTGCAAAGGCGCGGGTGCCGTTGACGACCCGCGTCCCCAGCCGCTCCAGGTGCGCGAGATAGCCCAGCGTGGAGAAGATGCCGGGGTAGTCGGACCTCAGATAAGACGACGGACTCATGCGGTTAAACAGCAGCGCGTACTCGCGCCGGTCGGTGCCGGGGTCGTAGACGTGGCCCCGCGCGTCCAGCTTGACGTAGTCGGTGCCGCGCCGGTCCAGCTCGGCGAACAGGGGCCGGAACCAGTCGGGGTGTTCATAGTAGATGGCGATGGGGAGCATGGATAGTCTTTCACATAATCTCCCGGATTGAAATCCGGGCTTCTAGCCTTGCGGTTGCCCGCCTGCGCGGACAGAGGGCTAACCGCCCTCCTCGGCTTGCTCGGATGAGGGCCAAAGATCGCCCGTCGCGTGGTGCCGTTTTTGGTTCTCCACATAGCCGGTGATGATACTGACTTGAGACGGGCTGACAGTGTGAACGCCGTACCGCCCCTGCCACTTGAAGCTCCAGGCCGGACGCGCGAACGCCTCATTCAGCGCGCGGGAAGAGACCCCTTTGGCGGACTTGACGAACTCCGCGACGCTCACCGTCGCCGGGAGGCTGACCAGCAGATGCACATAGTTATGCGCCATCGTGCCCTCCTTAGCACCCGCGGGTCGAAGTCTGAAAATGCTCCCCTGTCCGCGAAGGCGGACAATCGCAAGGCTGAAGACCCGGATTTCAATCCGGGAACTTAGACAAAAAGCCACCATTGCAGGAACCCGCCGCCCCGCCGTCGAACACGGGACGCATGACAAGCACCGACACGCAGGCCGCCGACACACAGACTGCCGTTCGCGCGGCAGTCGAGCGCATTCTACCCGAAGTCGTCGAAACGCGCCACCACCTGCACCGGAACCCGGAACTCAGCGGCGCGGAGGAAGGCACGGCGGCCCTGGTCGCCGGACATTTGCGCGCCCTGGGCCTGACCGACGTGCGGACGAATATCGCCGGGCACGGCGTCACCGCCGTCCTGCCCGGCGCGGGCGACGGCCCGCTGCTGGCCCTGCGCGCGGACATGGACGCGCTGCCGATCCAGGAAACCAGCGGCCTGCCCTACGCTTCCTGCCGGGACGGCGTGATGCACGCCTGCGGGCACGACGGGCACACCGCCACGCTGCTGGGCGCGGCCTCGGCCCTGGCGTCACTGCGCGAGCGTCTGCCCGGCCCGGTTAAATTTCTGTTCCAGCCCGCCGAAGAAACGACGGGCGGGGCGGAAAAGATGGTGGCGGAGGGCGTTTTGGAGGGCGTGTCGGCGATCTTCGGTTTGCACGGCTGGCCCAGCCTCGCCGTCGGGCAGATCGGCTATCGGCCCGGACCGATGATGGCGAGCGCGGACCGCTTCGACCTGACGATCAAAGGCGTCGGCGGCCACGCGGCCTACCCCCATAACACCGTGGACCCGATCATGGTCGGGGCGCAGGTCGTTCAGGCCTGGCAGACACTGGCCTCACGCGAGGTTTCCCCGCTCGACTCGGTCGTGCTGACCGTGACGCGCTTCCATGCCGGCAGCGCCTACAACGTCATCCCCGGCATCGCCGAGCTGGGGGGCACGACGCGCTGCCTGAGCCGGGCGGTCCGGGACGCCCTGCCCGCCCAGATGGAGCGGATCGCATCCCACGTCTGCGCCGCGTTCCGGGCCGACTACGAGTTCGCCTACGACTACGGCCCGCCCCCGGTCGTCAACGACGCCGCCATGACCGCGCGCGTCCAGGCGGCGGGGGCCGAGGTCGTCGGGGCCGGGAACGTGGTGTATCTGGAAATGCCCTCGATGGGGGCCGAGGACTTCGCCTATTATTTAGGCCGTGTGCCCGGCGCGTTCTTCCGGCTCGGCGTCGGCACGGGCGTTTCCGCCCTGCACACGCCGACCTACAACTTCTCCGACGGCGCGCTGCCCGTCGGCATCGCCCTGTTCTGCCACCTGGCCTTGTCGGACCGGAACGGATAGAAAGACAAATCCCCTATGCCTCAGACTTTGCCCGACCCGCCCCTGCTGACGACCGACCAGATGGAGGCCGAGATCTGCCGCCACGTCAAGTACGCCCTGGGACGCGAGTGCGACGGCCTTTCGCCGCGCGACCTGTTCTGGGCGGTCGCCCTGGCCGCCCGCGACAAGATGGTGGACGGGATGCTCGCCACCGAGAAGCGCTACCAAGAGGCCGGGGCCAAGAGGCTGTATTACCTGTCGATGGAGTTCCTGATGGGCCGGACGCTGGGCAACACGCTCATTAACCTGGGCCTGCTGGACTCGTGCAAGGCCGCCCTCGAAGCGCGCGGGACCGACATCGAGGAAGTGCGCGAGCACGAGCCGGACGCGGCCCTGGGCAACGGCGGCCTGGGGCGGCTGGCGGCCTGCTTCTTGGACTCGCTGGCGACCCTGGAGATGCCCGGCTTCGGCTACGGCATCAACTACGAGTACGGCCTGTTCCGCCAGGAAATCCAGCAGGGCTACCAGATCGAGACGCCCGACAACTGGCTGACGCACGGCACGCCCTGGGAGATCGAGCGGCCCGACGAGGCCTGCCTCGTCCCCGTCTACGGGCGGGTCGAGATGCGCGAGGAGGACGGGAAGCTCAAGCCCCTCTGGCTCGACGCCCGGCCCCTGATCGGCGTCCCGCACGACTTCCCCATCCCCGGCTACGGCGGGCGGACCGTCAACGCCCTGCGGCTGTACTCGGCGCGGACCTCGCACGAGTTCGACATGGGCGTCTTCAACGACGGCGACTACCAGCGGGCGGTCGAGCAGAAGATCGCGTCCGAAACGATCTCCAAAGTCCTGTACCCCTCGGACATCCAGGCGGCGGGCAAGGAGCTGCGGCTCCTCCAAGAATACTTTTTAGTCTCGTGCGCCGTCCACGACATCGTGCGCCGCTACCGGAAGTCGCACGATAATTGGGACGCCTTCGCGGACCAGGTCGCGGTGCAGATGAACGACACGCACCCCGCCCTGGCCGTGGCCGAGCTGATGCGCGTCTTCGTGGACGACCACGGGATGGACTGGGACCGGGCCTGGGAGCTGACGCGGGCGACCTGCGGCTATACCAACCACACGCTGCTGTCCGAGGCCTTAGAGAAGTGGTCGGTCGGCCTGTTCGAGTACGTCCTGCCCCGGCACTTGCAGATCATCTACGAGATCAACCGGCGGTTTTTGGACGAGGTGGCCGAAAAGTGGCCCGGCGACGGCGGGCGGCAGATCCGCATGTCCATCGTTGAGGAGGGCACGGACAAGAATGACAAGAAGGTCCGCATGGCCCACCTCGCCATCGTCGGCAGCCACTCGGTCAACGGCGTCTCGGCCCTGCACACCGACCTGATCGAGAGCACCCTGGTGCCCGACTTCTTTCAGATGTGGCCCGAGAAGTTCAACAACAAGACCAACGGCGTCACCCCCCGCCGCTGGCTGCTCAAGGCCAACCCCGGCCTGGCCGGGCTGATCACAGACACCATCGGCGAGGGCTGGATCACCGATCTGGAAGAGCTGCGCGGGCTGGAACCCCACGCCGCCGACAAGAGCTTTCAGGAGGAGTTCACGCGCATCAAGCGGGCCAACAAAGTCGGCCTAGCGTCGTTCATCTGCGAGACGCAGGGGCTGGACGTCAGCCCCGACGCCCTGTTCGATGTCCAGGTCAAGCGCATCCACGAGTACAAGCGGCAGCTCTTAAACGTCATGCACGTTTTGCACGAGTACCTCTGCCTGACCGAGGACGGCGTTGATCCCATTATCCCGCGCGTCTACGTCTTCGCCGGCAAGGCCGCGCCGGGCTACTGGGCGGCCAAGCGCATCATCAAGCTGATCAACGGCGTGGCCGGCGTCATCAACGCCGACCCGCGCGCGGCGGGCAAGATCGCGGTCGTGTTCGTCCCCGACTACCGCGTCTCGGTCGCCGAGAAGATCATTCCCGCCGCGAACCTCAGCGAGCAGATCTCGACGGCGGGCAAGGAGGCGTCGGGCACGGGCAACATGAAGTTCGCCATGAACGGCGCTTTGACGATGGGGACACTGGACGGGGCCAACATCGAGATCAAAGAGGAGGTCGGCGACGACAACATCTTCATCTTCGGCCTGACCGCAGACCAGATCCAGGAGATGCGCTACCGGGGGACCTACCGCCCGTGGGACTACTACAGCGACCCCGCCACGCGGCGCGTTTTGGATGCCCTGAACGGCGACCGCTTCTGCCCCGGCGAGCCGGGCCTGTTCCGCCCGTTTTTCGAGTCGCTGCTGCGCGGCGGCGACGAGTATTTCCACCTCGCCGACCTGCCCTCCTACGTCAAGGCCCAGGCCGAGGCCGGCCGGGAGTATCTGGACACGGCGACGTGGGCGCGCAAGGCGATCCTGAACGTCGCCCGGACCGGCAAGTTCTCCAGCGACCGTACCATCCGCGAGTACGCCCGCGACATCTGGGGCATCCGGGGGTACTGACGGGTCCTCACCAGGTACAATAAACCACCATGCCCCTGCTCGAAGTCCACAACCTCACCAAGCACTTCCCCATCAGCCGCTCCACCGGCCCGTTCACCCACGCCACGGACCAGGTCCGGGCCGTGGACGGCTTGGATTTGACGGTGGACGCGGGCGAGACGCTGGGGCTTGTCGGCGAGTCCGGCTGCGGCAAGTCCACGCTGGGCCGCTGCATCCTGCGGCTGATCGAGCCGACGGGGGGGGCCGTGACTTTCGGGGGGCGCGACCTGCGGGCGCTGGCCCCCGAGCCGCTGCGGCGGGCGCGGCGCGAGATGCAGATCGTCTTCCAGGACCCGTTCGCCTCGCTGAACCCGCGCCTGAGCATCGGGGCGACCCTGGAAGAGCCGTTGCGCGTTCACCAGGTTGTCCCGCCCGCCCAGATCCGGGCCGAAGTCGCGCGCCTGCTGGACCAGGTCGGCCTGCCTCAGACGGCGGCCGCCCGGTTCCCGCACGAGTTTTCGGGCGGCCAGCGCCAGCGCGTCGGCATCGCCCGCGCCCTGGCCCTGCGGCCAAAGCTCATCGTCGCCGACGAACCCGTGTCCGCGCTGGACGTCTCCATCCGCGCGCAGATACTCAACCTGTTCCGGCAGGTCCAGGCCGAGACCAACGTCGCCCTGCTGTTCGTCGCCCACGACCTGGGCGCGGTCCGCCAGATCAGCCACCGCGTCGCCGTCATGTACCTGGGCAAGATCATCGAGACCGGCGAGGCGGACGAGCTGTACGACAACCCGCGCCACCCCTACACCCGCGCCCTGCTCGCCGCCGTGCCCAGCGTCGAGGGCAGCCGGGCGGTCAGCGAGAAGGTCGAGGGCGACGTCCCCTCCCCCATCGACATCCCCCCCGGCTGCCGCTTCCGCACCCGCTGCCCCTACGCCCAGGAGATCTGCGCCCGGCAGGAGCCGCCGCTGTCCCCGTTCGCCGGCGGGCCTGCGACCCACTTCTCCGCCTGCCACTTCGCCGCCACCCTGCCCGTCCTCGGCACAGGGACAGAGGCAAGGTCAGAGGCCCCCTGACCCCCATGGTTGGGGGCTGGGGGGCATTTTCGGAGGGACGGCAAAAAGATAGCCCGGCCTGCTCTGAGAGCAGGCCGGGCTGTTTGCTGTGGGCTGGGCCGCCGCCTAGGCGGTAGCCTCGCTCCCGGCCTTGCGCTTGCGGGCCTTCAGGATCAGGCCCAGCGCGCCGAAGGCGGTGAAGCCAAGACCCGCCCACTGCGAAGGCTCCGGCGCGGCGGAGGGGGCGGAGGCCACGATCTCCCCGGTCGCAAGCTGCATCGCCCCGAGCGTAGTCGCGCCGGTGACAAACTGGATGTCCATGAGCTGCGCGGCGGTCAGGCCCGGCGTGAAGAACAACTGGTCCGGCCCCCCGCCCGCCCCGACCAGGCCCGCGCCGGTGTAGTTGAGCAGGTCCAGGAGCGAGCTGCTGCCGGGGTTGAACGTGGTAAAATTGAACCGGTAGCCGGTGTTGTTCATGCCGAAGTCCAGGTTGTCCGTGGTCCCGCTGCCGAGCGTCAGGCCGCCCGCCGTCTGGGTGTTGTTGGCCGTGGTCGCCATGAGCAGGGCGTTCTGGATCGTCGCCCCGCTGCTGAAGGGGGCGGCCTGGGCAGGAGACTTGCCGCTGGGGGCAGTCTGTATCTGATCGTTGCCCAGGGTGACGGCGGTGTTGGCGTTGTTCAGGGCACCGTTGTTGTCGGTGATGAGCGTCGCGCCGTTGCTGACGGCGACCGCGCTGGTGGCGGCGATGCTGCCGGTGGTGCCGTTGCCGACCTGGAGGTTCCCCGCCGTGATGGTCGTGCCGCCGGTGTAGGTGTTCGCCGCCGAGAGCGTCAGCGTCCCGGCCCCGATCTTGGTCAGGCCGCCGTCGGTCGCGGCCGCCCCCGCCGTGGCGTCATGGGTCAGCCCTCTGGTGATCGTGATGGTGTGACCGTTGGTGTCGATCACCGCTCCGCCCGCCTGAACCTGCGTCACGAAAGGCTTTGCGGTCGGGTTCGCGACCCCCACGTTGTTCAGGAAGTTCGTGCTGTTGCCCAGCGCCTGCAAGATGCCGCCGTTGAAGTTGATCGTGTCGGAGCGCTTGCCGTCGAAGCCGCTGGCGTTGCCGTCTTCGTTGAGGATCGAGGTCGCGCCCAGCGTGCCGCCGTTGAGGTTGATCGTGCCGGTGGCGTTGTCGAAGGTGCCCAGGTGGAGGTCCGCGACATCCAGCACGCCGGTGCCGCTCATCGTCAGCGAGCCGACCGCCTGCTGGGCGTACCCCACGTCCATCCGCGTGGCCGTCATCTTGCCGCCGGAGATGTTCAGGGTGCCGGTGCCGGTGCCGAGGTAGCCCACGCGCAGGATGCCCAGCGTCGCCGTGCCTGCGGACATATTGTAGAGGCCTGTGCCGCCGTCCCCAAGCTCGGTCTCGGAGAGGGTGTTGGTCAGCGACCCGCCCGTCTGGGTGACCGTGCCCTTGTTGCCGATGCCGATGTCGATGAAGCCACTGTTGGTCGTCTTGGTGATGGCCCCGCCGCTCAGGTTGAGCGTACCGGTGCCGCCGAACCGTCCGACGTCGAAGTAGCTGGCATTGTTGAGCGTACCGCCCTGCATGTTCAGGACGCCGGTCGCGCCGGTGTTGTTGCCGATCCAGAACTCGCTCTTGCCGTTGAAGACGGTGCCGGTGTTATTGCCGGAGGCGTCGCTCATGGTCATCGTGCCGTTGCCGCCGTTCCCGTCGCCGATTATGGCGGTGCCGCCGCCGTTCTCGTTGATGGTGCCGCCGCTGAAGTTGTAGGCCCCCGTGGCACCGGCGCGACCGACGATGAAATAATTGTTGGTCGTCAGCGTGCCGCCGGTCTGGGTGGCGTTGCCGGGTCCGTGGCCGACGGTGGAGACGTTGCCGTTGTTGTTGTTGCCCGCCCAAAGCTCGTCCATCGTGAGGGTGTCACCGGCGACGATCTGGGCCGTGCCGCCGTTGATGATGTTGGCAACGTTCCCCGTGGCGGGGACAGTGTGCGCTTTGTTCACCTCATCGGTCCAGTTGGCGGCGTCGTGGAAGAGGCCGGCGTTGGGGGTGTTCCAGTCAATGATGTCGCCGGCTAAGGCCAAATGCGGGGCGGCCAGCAATGCGCCGAAGGTCAGGGCCAGGGGGAGCACACCGCGGGCGGCGAGGCGGCGCAGCGAGGCGGATGCGCCCCGGCTCTGAGGGCTTTTGCGCGGGGAAGAAGTGCGATTGGTGCTCATGGTCATCCTTTGCTCTTATTGCAGTTCAATCTGCTGGGGTCGGTACTGCTTGATGAAAAAGAGGCGGGGCGGACGGACAGCCGCCGGCAGGACGCCTGCGCCGGTGATGATCTCGCCGCCCGAGCAGACGAGCGGGCAAGTAGTTTAATATAACACAAGTTCGCGCGTTTGTCAACAAGACCAAAAAATAATCGCGATGGGAACAGTTTTTTTCGCCGCCGGGCAAGGGGAGTTGGACGGGGAGAGGTTGGGCGGGGGGACGTCAGGCCGCGAGGACCTGGGCGTAGAAGGCTTCAAGGTGGGCGGTGATGGCGGCCCAGCCGTATTCGCGCTCGACGAGGGCACGGCCACGGCGGGCCAGATCATGGGCGAGGGCGGGGTCGGACAACAGGCGCAGGACGCCGTCGGCGAAATGTTGGGGGGCGTCGGCGATCAGCAAATGTTCCCCGTCGGTAACGTGGATGCCCTCACAGCCGACCGAAGTGGAGACCATCGGCTTACCCATCGCCAGGCCTTCGAGCACCTTCAGGCGCGTCCCGCTGCCCATCCGCAGGGGGACGATGGCGACCGAGGCCGGGCGGAACCAGTCGCGCGTGTCCGGCACCTGCCCGGTCACGGTCACGCGCGGGCCGGCCAGGCGCAAGACTTCGTCGCCCGCGCCCGCGCCGACGATGGCAAGCGTCACGTCGGGCCGCGTTTGGTGGATGCGCGGCAGGACCTCTTCGGCGAAGAAGACGGCCCCGTCGATGTTCGGACGGTAGCTCATCAGGCCGGTGAAGACAAGCGAGTCGGGCTGGGGCGGGGTGTCGGAAGGCCGATAATAGTCGATGTCCACGCCGTTCGGGACCACCGTCGCGGGCTTGGTTGGGAGCAGGCCGCGCAGGATGTCCGCCTCGCGCCCTGACGTCAAGAGGCAGGCCGATGCCCGCCGCCAGGCGGCCTGTTCCTCGCGGCGGAACTTGGCGTACTCGGCCCAGTTATAGAGCCGCCGCCCCGGCGCCCGCTCGCCCTGATACAGCCGGAACAGCAGCTCGTACTCCAGATTATGCTCGTCCAGCACGACGGGCGTTCGGGTGCCGAAGTCGAAGCCGGCCATCTGGCTCGACTCGACCTGAACCAAGTCGAAGTCTTGCGTCGTCAGCAGCCGCGTCAGCTTCTCCTGCATGGCCCGCGAGCGGAGACTGGCCGTCTGGAACGAGAGCGGCGAAAAGAGCGCCAGCGCCTGCGCGCCGCGCTTGCCGCCCAAAAGGCGCGGGGGCGGCACGACGTGGACCGCGTCGCACACCGCGCGCACGGCGGCGGCGTTCGCGGCCTCCTCCTCGCGCGCCCCGTCCCCGCCGTAGCAGAGCAGCGTGACGCGGTTTCGGCGCGACAGCTCGCGGGCGATCTGGAGGACGCGGATGCCGAACCCCCAGATAGGCGGATAAGGCAGCGATGGCGTCAGGAGCAGGATTCGGAGGCCGCCGGTCGGTTCAGCGGCAGTCTCCGGGCCGGTCTCAAGGGTCGGTTGCATCATAGGGTGGTGTCTCGTCCTCGGAAAGCGCGCGCAGGGTCCGGGCGGGGATGCCGCCCGCCAGGGTGTGCGGCGGCACGTCGCGCGTGACCACGGCCCCCGCCGCCACGACCGCGCCCGCTCCCACGGTCACGCCCGGCAGCAGGGTCACGCCCGCCGCGATCCACGCGCCGTCCCCGACGGTGATCGGATCCGCCCGCACGTCCCCGGCCCGGAAGCCCGGCCCGCCGACGGCGTGGCCCGACGTGACGAACACGGTGTGGTGGCCGACCGAGACGCCGTCGCCCAGTGTGACCGGCGCGGCGGCATCGATAAAGACGTGGCTGTTGATGAAGCAGCGCCTACCCACCCGCAGGTTCCGGCGCGGGTCGCCGCTCATGCCGAATTCCAGCGGCCCGGCGACCAGCGTCCCCGGCCCCAGTCTCAGGCCCGCCAGGCGGTAAATGCGCGCCCGCAGGCGCATGCCCGCGCCGGGCGGCCAGCCCCGCATCAGCAGGCCCGCCAGCCACAGGCCCGGCGGGAAAGCGCCCCACTCGGCGCGCAGGACGCGCCGCATCTTCGCCCCTCGGGCCTCGCTCACGGCGGGCCTTCCAGCGACCGGATGACGCGGGCCGGGACGCCGCCGACCAGCGTCCGAGGCGGCACATCCTTGGTGACGACCGCGCCCGCGGCCACGACCGCGCCGTGCCCGATGGTGACGCCCTTCAGGATCGTGACGCGCGCGGCAAGCCACACGTCGTCCCCGATCACGACCGGCCGGGGGACGGCGGGCGCGGTGTGGTCTGAAGTGTCGTGGAAGTCCGAGTCCATGATCAGCGTCATGTTGCCGATGGCGCAGCGCGCGCCGATCCGCACCAGGCCGGCCGCGCAGATCGAGCACCCGCTGTTGATGTAGGTGCGGTCGCCGATCTCCAGTGTCCCACCGGGCATCGTGCCAAGTTCGACCGGCAGATGGGTCGCGCGGACGCGGACGCGCTCGCCCAGGCGCAGGACGCCGCCGTTGTTGACCAGCAGGCGGCCCTCGACGCGCACCCAGCGGCCCACCGACGTGCAGCCGCGCGTCTTCCAGCGGCTCGCGGCCAGCAGCGTCCCCAGACGGACGGCTTCCGAAGGACTCACCCCGACCGGCCTTTCCACGCCTGACGCGCCATGCTCAGGTCCTGCGGGCGCAGGCAGCCCAGGGCGACGCACAGCGCGACGTACACGAGCATCACCGGCGGCAGGCACCACAGACCCCAGCCCCGTCCGGCGAGCCACAGCAGCACGGCCGCAGCGGGCAGGGCGGCGGCGAGGCAGCGCCCCACCCCGCGCAGGCTGTCCGCCCCGAACGTGCCCTGTGGGACGGAGCGCAGATAAGCCCCGACCAAAAACGCCTCCAACAAGACGTCACTCCCAATCGCGCCCACGGCCCCGTTGTGCAGCAGGCGGTCGCCCAGGAAAGACCCCAGAAAGCAGGCCGGGATTCCCAGCAGGCTGGCGACGACCGACGTGCGGAACATGCGCGCCTGGCCGTCCGAGGCGAACACGACCGTCCCCAGTGCGTTGCCCACGAACCACAGCAGGACGCCCACGCCGCCGACGCGCAGGACGGGGACGGCACCCGCGAAGCCTGCCGGGTAATGCAGCAGGGCGATGAGCCGGTCCGGCATCAGCACCAGGACCAGGGCGACCGGGACGCCGCACAGCATGACCAGCAGCAGCATCCGCCGCGCGAGCTGCCGGAACTCGGCCTGGCTCTCGCCGTGCAGGCGCGACAGCGTGGGCAGCAGGGCCGTGGTCAGCGCGGTCGGCAGGAACATCGTCGTCCCGACCAGCCGGAAGGCGGCGGCGTACCAGCCGACGGTCCGGTCGTTCGTGACCAGGCTCAGGACGATGGGGTCGGTCTGGCCGTAGAGCGTCTGGAAGACGGTCCAGCCCATGAACGGCACCCCGGCCAGCACGACCGCCCGCATGGCCCCCAGGCTGGGCAGCCGCAGGGTCGGCAGCAGCGACCGGAAGGCCGAGAGGTTGACGGCCAGAGAGACCAGCCCGGTCCAGATGCCGACGGCGGCGATGGCCCACAGCGGCGCGTGGCGCAGGATCAGCAAGATGGTCAGGCCGGACCCCAGGAACTTGTCGGCGAGGACACCCAGGCTCTGGCGCGGCAGGTTCTCCTGCCCCTGCAAGGCCGCCCCCAGGGCGTCGTTGACCGTCGCGACCGTCATGCCCAGGGCCGACGCCACGACCAGTGTCCGCGTCAGCTCGGGGTAGCCGAACAGGCGGACCAGCAGCACGGCCAGCGTCGTCATCACCAGGGCCAGCGGGACGCGCAGGGCCAGGGTCGCCCCCAGGAGCGCCCCGGTCCGCGCCCGGTCTCGGGCGATCTCTTTCACCAGCAGCGTGGACGTGCCCAGCGGGACCAGCACGCCGAACAGGCCGACGAACGAGGCGGCGAAGGCCAGTCGGCCCAGGCCGACAGCCCCGGCGTAGCGGGGCAGGTACAGCGTGACCAGGAACGTCAGCCCCCACGACAGGAGCTGGGTCACCAGCGTCGCCAGCAGGTTGCGGGCGACTTTTTGCCCCGTCTGTGGGACATCTGCGGGGGGTATCGGGACGGGTACGGACTCGATGGCCCCCTCCCCCCGTGCCGCCGGCCCCGCCCCGCCCGCATGGGACAGGCGGCGACGGAGGCGCGCGATGGGCCGCTCGACCCCATAAAAGACCGCGCCCGCCAGGGCCAGCGAGATCAAGAGTCCCGCCGCCCCCTGCACGGCCCGCGGCCAGTGCGTGTGGATGCTCAGGCCCCACAGCACCGACGTGTGGACGAGGTAGAGCGTGTACGTCAGCAGGCCGACGGTACGCGCCCAGGGGGAGTTCAGCAGCAGCGTCAGCCCCCAGCTCGGGTAGCGGATCGCGGCCACGAAGAGCGGGATCAGCGCCAGGCCCTGCACCGTGTAGCGCAGCGTCTGGTCGAACCACGGCTTGTGAACGGCGAACGAGGCGACCAGGGCGATGCAGGCCAGCGGCACCCAGAAAGACTTGACGCGCCGCTCCGACACGGGCACCGAGTCCAGGACGGGGTTGCCGTAGAGTGCGAGCAGGCAGCCGAACAGAATCGAGTCCACGCGCGTGTCCGAGGCGACGTACACCCGGTCCTGGCTCGCATGAAAGCCGAACACGAGGACGCAGCGCCAGAGCAGAACCAGGGCGCACAGGCCCGCAAGCGCCCACGCCTGGCCGCGCGCGTCGGGGACACGCCGCCGCAGCCACAGGTAGAAGACGGGGAAGACGAGGTAGAAGTGCTCCTCGACGGCAAGCGACCAGAAGATCCAGCTCCCCGGTGCCAGGCCCGTCCACCAGCCGTGCCCGACGATGTAGTAGTTGGTCAGGTGCAGCGCCTGCATCAAGACGGCCTGCGGGCGCAGGGCGTTCGGCAGCACACCCGCCCATGTCAAGAGGCAGTCGAGGGCGAGCACGAGGTAGAACGGCGGCAGGATGCGTAGGATGCGGCGCAGGTAGAAGTCGCGGAAGTTGATCGTCCCCGTCCGCTCGCACTCCATGCGGAGCAGGGTCGTGATCAGGTAGCCGCTCAAAAAGAAGAACACGGCCAGGCCGAAGTAGCCCGGAATCGCTTTGAAGCCCGACGCATGGGCCAGGAACACGATGCCGAACGAGACGGCGCGCAGGCCGTCGAGCGAGGGAATCTGGAGCGCGCCGGGGCGGCGGGCCGTCGCCGCAGAAGCCGTCACAGAAGCCGTCATCGGGCGCGTCCCTCAAGCAGCTTCAGGCGCGGGTCCAGGGCAGGGGACACGGCCAGGACGCCGACCCAGACGCCCGTGAACAGGACGTCGCGCGGGTTCGAGAGCTGAAGGTCCAGCAGGCCGAACAGCAGCAGCATGGGCATGACCATCAGCGTGAACATCGCCACGGACTTGGTCTGCGCGTCGGCCTCGGGGCGGCGCAGGGTCTGGCCCGCGAAGACGATGATGGCCGAGACCATCATCCAGAACGTGAAAAAGCCGAACGTGCCGACACGCTCCCAGACCCACAGGAGCTGGTTGTGCGGCAAAAAGTCCTCCAGCTCGTAGATGTTGGAGATGTCCACCATCGGGTAGATGTGCAGGTAGCGTCTGCCGTAGCCGATGCCCTGTAGGGGGTAGGCCTTCACGGTCGCCATGAGGTTAGCGTTCTCGCCGTCGCGGGCGGCGTTCGAGGAGGCGTCGCGGGCGTCCGGCTGGAAATTGGACTTGATCGCCCGCGCGGGCTGGGCCAGCAGGCTGTCGCTGTTCTTGAAGGCCGAGTAGTAGCCGAAGCCGCCCACGGCGAGCACGAGGCTCAGGATGCCGATCAGGCGGCGGCGCTGGGGCACGGCCTGGGCGGCGGCCATCAGCAGCAGCGGGACCAGGACGACCATCGCCGCCGTCGCCGCCCGGCGGTTGCAGGCGAGGTTGCCGGTCAGCACGAAGGGCAGCAGCCCCCACATGACCAGGCGCAGGCGGGGCTGGAAGCCGCACAGGGTCAGGACGATCAGCAGGACGGCGAAGGCATCGAAAAAGAACGCTTCTTCATGGGAGCCGACTCCCTGATCCGGCAGCGGCATCCCGGCCAGGGTCACGTACCGGCGGAACGTGTACAGGATGCCCTTCAGCCCGATGCACAAGACGGTGATCCAGAGCAGGACGCCCACCTGGCGGCGCTCCTGGACCATGTTGACGGCCATCAGATACGCCAGCAGGAAGTAGAACTGCGCCCGGACCTCTTGCAGGGAGATCTTGAAGTCCCCGCCCGACACCACGCCGTTGCCCCAGGCCATCAGGACGAAGGCGATGTAGGCGAAGATCGGCCAGAACAGCGCCCCGCCTTGCAGCCGGGCCGTGCCGGTGTACACGGCGCGCAGGGTGGAGCAGACGCCGGCCAGCAGCACGAACAGTTCCAGCAGGCTGAGCGCGACCAGGTGGATGTTGGCGTGGGCGTAGATCTGGAAGATGGTATTGACGTTCCAGAAGAACGGGACGCGCTCGGTCAGGGCGTCGCGGTACGGCTCGACGCTGCCCGTCCCGTTCAGGCTCAGCTCGAACAGGCAGGCGGCGGCGAAGACGAAGTAGAGCGTGACGCGGGGCCGGTTCCAGAGCAGCAGCGGGGTCAAGACGGTGATCAGCAGGACCAGGGGCAGGATGATGTTGTCCAGCCCCAGCGCGGTGTAAGCGCCCGCCACGGCGGCGGCCAGGGCCGCGCCCCCGACCAGGAAGCCCAGTGCGCGGCGGCGCGCGCCGGCGGCGTACTCGTCCGCCGTGGGCAGGACGCTGAGGGCGCGCGTTTCCTCCACCTCGTCCGCAGGCGGCCTGGGCAGCGTGGGCTTCAAGGCGGCGATCTTTTGCAGGGTTGCGTTCATACGAGAATTCGGGGGCCGAAGTCAACCCGTGGCGCTGCTCCCACGACAGATCGCCTTGCGGGGTCGGAACGGGTTCATCTCCGGCCCGGCACACGGACCAGCGTGACCGACTGCGGGGGCAGCGTCAGCGCTTTGGGCAGGGGTCGGGGCGGGAAGGCGCTGATCCGGGCACCCGCCTGGGCGTGCCCCCCAGGGGCATTGTCGGCGGCGAGACGCCACATCTTCACCGGCCCGCTTGGGGCGAAGCCCGGCAGGGACAGCGGCGCGGTGACGGTGGCCTTCGCCATCTTGTTGACGAGCAGCAGCGTCAGGTCGCCCGTGCGGCTGTCGGTGGCGGCGTAGCAGGACAGGCGCGGCTGATCCCCGCTCGTGGCCGCGCAGGCGACGTCGCCGAAGCCGCCGCCGTGCCCGTCCGGGCTGCGGAACAGCTTAAAGGCCAGATACCCCGGCGAATTTTTAGTCGGGTACGCCCAGTAGTTCGCCAGGAAGACGTTCTCGCGCCCATAGATGCCCAGGACGTCGGCGATCGCCAGCGCCCCGCCGATGTCCCCGTCGGCCCCGAAGTTCCACTCCGTAATGCCCAGCCGCGTACCCGGATAATCCTCGGCGATCCACCCTTGCAGCATCGGGATCAAGTCGACGGGCTTGCCGATCCACGACTCGTCGGCATAGGACGGATCCCACAGGCTGCGCGTCTGGCGCATCCGCAGGGCCTGGGTACTCTTATCCGCCGCGCTGCTGTAGACGCCCTGGCCGGCGGGGTAGTAGTGGACGTCCAGCACGTCCAGCGTCCGCCGCCCGGTGCGGAGGTCGTGGGCGCGGACCTGGCGCAGGAACCAGGGCAAGAATTTGACGCCGCCGTGCCGGCTCTGATCGGCGTGGGTGTGGAAGTTGTCGTCGCCCCGGTCCAGCGCGGAGTAGTTGAAGCCCGTCAGCCCCCACGAGACGGGTCCCGTGACCAGGGCAGCGGGGTCCACGGCCTTGATCGCCGTGCCGTAGTCCAGGAAGTTTTTGAGGACGTCGTCGTAGCCCATGCGGGCCGGGTGGACGTCGGTCTGGGTCGCGTCCCACAGGTCCGGCTCATTGTCCATGGCGTAGAAGCGGACTCCGCCATGGTCGGCGTCGCCGAAGGTACGGCCAAGGTGGTGGACCCACTCGTCCTGGTAGACGACATCCCCAGCCGGGTCCGGCGCGTCGGCGAACGGCGCAGGCTTGCGGGCGACCGAGCGAACGCTGGTGGCCGCCCGGTTGGCGGCGGGGTCGTAGCCCTGGATGCCGCCGTCCACGCCGCCCACGGGCGAGCCGCCGCCGTTCGGCACGTTCTGCGACTGGTGGCCGTTGTCCGCATCGCGGGCCACCCAGCCCAATGTCGGGACCGTCAGCAGCGTGGCCGCACCCGCCGCCTTGTTCGCCGCCACGAAGCGGTCAGCGGCGGACGACGGGCCGGGCGGGACCGAGCCGTCCGAGGCGTAGCGGTTACGAAACCCCCAGTCGCGGGCGGCGTTGACGGCGTTGCCCTGCACCCAGTTGTAGCGGCTCTTGTCGTTGCCGCCCCAGCGGTTCAGCCCCAGCCGCAGGTCGGCGACGTAGTCGGGCGGGGCGAAGGCCATGCCGTAGATGTACGGCGAGATCGGGTGCCGCCCCGCCGCCACCGTGACCGTGACCGGAACCGTGGCCTGGGTGGGCGCGGGCCGGAGAGTCATGTCCGGCAGCAGCGAGATGTCGTCCAGGCTGACCGGCGGGTAGCTCTTGGCCGAAGCCGTTTGGAACACGACGCCGCTGATCGTCGTCCCGCTAGGCGGGACGCCCAGCGCGGCCAGTGGGATGCGGGCGACGCTCCAGCCGTTGCCGTCGGGCCGGCAGAAGCGCGCCAGCGGCACCTTCGGCCCCCAGTCGCTGCCGCCGCCGGGCAGGGCGACCACGAGCGAGCCGGGGTCGCCCGAGACAAAGAGCTGCAGCGTGCCGTAGCCGCCCGTATTAAACGAGTCGTGGTGGAGCAGCAGGCCCTTCCAATTTTCGGGCGTCATGCGGATCGCCGCCCGGCCCCCGTGGGTCGGCGCGCTGGAGTCAAGCTGGCGCGTACACCAAGACCAGTCGCTCCAACCATCGCCGAGTTTGTCGCCGTAGACGACCAGAGGCCCGTCGGCCCGCTCGGCGGGCTGGGCGGCGGCGGCGAGCGCGGGGCTGCCGCCCAGCCCGACCCGCAGGCCGTTGGGCAGGCCGTGGTACAAACGGCGCGCGAGCGCGTTCAGGTGGCCGTGACCGTCGCGCGCGCGGCGGGCGACATCGGCCCCGCCCAGCCCCAGCAGGGCGGCGGCAACGCCCAGCCCGAGCAGCAGCTTGGGCAGCGATTTCGAGGAGGGATTGATCTGGCCGCGCGGTTTCATGGGTTACACTTTCGCACCCGTGCCACCCGGCAAGGGCGGCGTCAGGCACGGGTTATCATACCATGAGTCGTGCAAGAGTTGCACCGGATTTGCCCGCAGCCGCCCCCGGCGGGGCAGGGCGAGAATTGTTTGGCGGCTTTTGTGAAAAACGCGCCTAAATGTGGAAAAACGCTGTAGAATGACGGAGCATCGCGGGGGCCGCATCGTCCGGCCCGCCCCCGTTGATGTTGATAGGACGCCTCGACGAGATGCTGGCCGGACCCGAAACCCTGCGCCTTTGGAGAACAAACCCATGACACCCTCCCGCCTCCGGCCCGCCGCCTTCCTCGCCTGTGCCCTGTCCACCTGCGCCTTGCCCGCGTGTGCCCCTGCGGTCCAGGCCGCGCCTGTGCAGGCGCAGAGCACGATCCACGGCCTCTATGAGCAGATCAACGCTGCCTTCCAGCGGCGCGATGTCGGCGGCGTCATGGCCTACTTCACGCCCGACTACACGGCCACCGACCCCAACGGCGACCGTCTGAGCCGGGACCAGACCCGCCGCCGCTACGAGGACCAGCTCGGCCAGATCAAGACCATCCAGGGCCGCTTCACGATCCAGCGGTTCGTCCCCGTTGCCAACGGTGCATGGGCAGAAATGCAGATGCACACCGCCGGCACGGGCGAGAAGCGCATCCTGTTCGCCCACGTCCGAGGCACGTTCACCAACGACTTCCACTCGCGCGACCTGTGGGTGAAGACCCCCCAGGGCTGGCGCCTCAAGTACCGCCAGATCCTCCAGGACGACACCCGCACCCATCGGGGGTGATTCGGCGTGTCCGTCAGTTCAGCGTGTTCTTCCGCTCCTGCCAGCGCCAGATGAACGACGCCCACGCCGCCAGCACTACCAGCGGGCCGATGAAGAACCTGATCGTCAGGGTGGCGTAGTGTGAGAAAGCAGCCAGGGGACCGTCGCTCACGGATGGCAGGGAAGACGAGTCCCCAAACCACCCGACTGCGCTGATGCTCGCGAAGACAGCCCACGCAAGCGGCTTGACTAAGCTCGGCGGCTTTGGTACGCTCGGGGCATCGTCGGGGCAGTCCAGGGCGGGAGGCCAGACGGTGTCCTCTTCCTGCCCCCCGCCGTGCGACGCTTGCTTGTCCGGCTGAGACCCTTCCTCCATCGGTTCCACTCAATCTCCCCGGACACACGCACTCAGTCGTCACCCTTCACGCTCATTTTGCGCCCGACGGCGATGCCGGCGACGAGCATGAGGAGCGGGAAAAGGACTCTGGCGACGAGCGCTTCCACGAGTTTGGTGACAGTGTCGCCCGCGATGTCCGTCAGCTCGCGGTAGCGGCTGATCTCTTCGGGCGAGGCGTTTAGCGGCGGGACCGGGGGCAACTTGGCGTACCAGACCCAGGCGATGAAGCCGACCGCCACAAGGGCAGCGGCCACGACCACCCACGTCAGGCGCGTGAAGGCAGTTTGGAGGGGCGTCAGCTCGCGCGAGCTGCTGTCGCGTAGGAGCAGGTCGATCTTCTCTTCCAGGCCGCCGGGCGGCGGGGTTGGGTCGGGCATAGCGGCTTCTAGACGGTCACGAGTTCCTTCAGGATGCGGTCCTGCTTGTCCGTGATGGTCACTTTGTTGCCCTGTCCGGCCTCGCGGCTGATGACCACGTAGGTCGCCACCGCCCGGCGGATGATCTCCGCCTTCGAGAGCGCCTTGTCTTGGGCGACCTGGTTAAGCTGCTGCTCGAACTCTTTGCCTAGCTCGATGGTGTATTTCGCCATGATGGAACCCTTTGTGAGACGCCGAGAACCGCGCGGGCGCGTCTTGACGCCATTATACACCGTTTTGCCGTCGTTTTAACATCATCTTTACGTGTCAGTGTGCTCGCCCAGCAGGAACGTCTTGACAAACTGCACGGTGGCTAAAAACTGGAACTCGATGTTCTTCTTTTTGGCGAAGCCGTGGCCCTCGTCATCGGCCATTAAAAACCAGACCGGGACGGCGTTGGCGCGCAGCGTTTCGGCCATCTGGGTCGCTTCAGAGGCGGGCACACGCGGGTCGTTCTTGCCCTGGATGATGAACAGCGGGTGCCGTATCTTGTCGGCGCTGCGAATCGGCGCGATCTCCTCCAAGAAGGCCCGCATAGCTGGCTCGCGCTCGTCGCCGTACTCGACCCGGCGCAGGTCGCGGCGGTAGCCCTCGGTGTTCTCCAAAAACGTCACCAGGCTCGACATGCCCACGATGTCCACGGCGCAGGCGATGCGGTCGCTGTAGAGCGTCGAGACGGCCAGCGTCATGTGCCCGCCGTAGGAGCCGCCGCTGACCAGGACGCGGGCGGCATCCAAGTCGGGATGCGCGCCGATCCAGTCCAGCAGCGCCCCGATGTCTTTGTAGGAGTCGGCGCGTCGGAAGCCGTTGTCCAGGTCCAGGAACGTCTTGCCGTAGCCGGACGAGCCTCGGACGTTGGGCAGCAGCAGGGCGACGCCGAGCACGTCGAGGTAGTAATTGCTCTGGCCCCGGAAGTCGGGCCGCGCCTGGGCCTCGGGGCCGCCGTGGATGACCACCATGACCGGGCGCGGGCCGGGGAAGCGGGCCGGATCGGGCCGGTATAGGAAGCCAGGAATCTCGCGCCCATCGAACGAGGGCCAGCGGACAAGTTCCGGCTCGGCGAATCGGTCCGGGTTCAGCCCGCCGGTCTCGCTGCGCGTCCACCGGGTCAACTCACCCGTGCCCGCGTCCAGCGAATAGACATCCGAGGTCGCGCGGGCCGAGGCCAATGTCCACGCCAGATCCCGTCCGTTCCGGTGCCAGCGCAGGCCGCCCAGGACGCCCACGGGGATGCCGTGGGGGGCGGTCAGCGCCCCCGTCTGCGTGTCCAGCAGGCGCAGGACGCTCACGCCGTCTTCATTCGTGGCAAAGGCGATCCGCCGCCCGTCGTGCGACACGTCGTAGTCTTCGATCCCCCACCCCAAATCCGGTGTCAGCGGCGTGTGCGCCCCCGTTTCGGGGTCGAGCCGCATCAGCCGGGCAAACTCGCTGTCTTTGTCCGTGACCACGACCAGCGTTTCGCCGTCCGGCGCGAACCTGCCGCCCTTGTAAGACACTCTGGGGCCGCCCTTGGGCGTCAGCAGCGTCTTCTCCCCGGCACCCGCTTCGACGCGCCATAGGTAGCTCTCGTTGACCGAGACGTACTCCATGACCAGCACTTGGGAGTCGTCCGGCGACCAGTCCAGCCCGAACCACCCGCCGCCTTCCAGCGCGGCCAGCAGCCGGTCGTTGCCGGGGGCGACGACATACAAATCCGTGTCCTTGCCCGTGCGCCGCGTGGACGTGTAGACCATGTGGTCGCCCGCGTGGGACCACAGCCCGTGACTGTTCTTGGCCGCCCCATCGGTCAGCCGCGTGATCTGCCCATCGTCAACGCCGTACCGATAGTTCTGCGAGAACTCGTCCCCTCCCGTGTCTTTGCTGAACACGAAATAGTCCCCTTCAGTCGGCTGGAACGAGGCCGCGCCCACCGCATCGGGGAAGAACGTCATCTGCCGCCGGTCGCCGCCGGGGAAGGCGACGTGGTGGATTTGGAACGTATCGGCGAATCGGGTGCGGATCAGCATCTCGCGCCGCGTCGGGTGCCAGTCCGCGAACGCCGCCGCGCGGAACTCGCTATACCGGCGCAGGTCATCGACCAGCGTCCGGGGGAGCGGCGGGACGCCTTCCACGGTCAAGTTATCGCCGGGCACTACGGCGTCGGGGGAGTTCGGGACATGAGCGGACATGGAAACCTCAAAGTGCGTGAATGGGGGACTAAAACCCAGCGGATAAAACCCGGCAACGGTGACAGTGTGCGTCTCTCCGCTCGCAGCCGAAACTAGGGGTGCAGAGTTGCTTCTGCGTCATCGTGTTTCTCTGGTTTGCCCCGCCGTCACAACGGCGGGGCTTTTTTTGTCGCGGCTCCCAGGACAATCCTGCTCGCGAGTGTATCCCCTGGGTTGTAAATTCCCCTGTGTCTGGAGTTGTGGCTTTCGTGCTCCCGCAAAAACAAAGATGATCGGCGGACGACGATGGGCTGAGGCAACGCCTTGCCGTCTATCGCTGAGATATACAAGGCCACCCATCCATTCGTTGTCAGCGTCATGGGCTTGTCGGAGGCGTTGCGAACGAGAATGTTCACCTCGGGATGGCCTCGCAAATCGATCACCAGATTTCCGTGCAGATCCTGCGGCCCTGCAATGGATACTGTCACAGGCAACACCGCGTTATGCATGACGGGAGCTGGATTTTCTGCTGCGTTCAGGCTTGTGCCACTTAGAGCCACTACCATGAAGACATTACCGGACCCCTCCGGCTTCTTCAAGCATTTTGATCATCCGTCTTCGTTTTCTGATCAGAGCTGGAGCAGCTTCTATCGCAGAGATCGCGGTATTGCCGTCAGTGCGCCGCAGATTGACATCCGCCCCTTGTCCGATCAATATCCGAGCGATCTCTGGGTAGTTATAAACGGCGGCTTGCATCAAAGCGGTTTCGCCACTTGTGTTCTGAGCATTCATGTTCGCTTTATTCTCCAGGAGTAGCGAAACAATCTTCGCTGCCGCATCCTCATTCTTGTAGGCATATCGGGCAGCTCCCTCTGAGGGCGTATGACCAAATTTATCGGCAACGTTCGTGTTAGCACCATCCTGAAGCAATTCTAAGTAGTCATGCAAAAGAAAGTCGGTATTTCGTTCCGACCTGTGCGAGAATATCGGTCACGCTCTGGCACAAGGTACTAAAGTCCGTGTAGGCTTCGGGTTCCAGCCAACGGTACTTCACCTGCCGCCACAGGGTTTCGATCAAGTTCAGGTGCGGGCAATACGGCGGCAGAAACAACAGGCGCAAGCCTCTGTGCTTCCACTCCTTGCGCTTGGCCTGTACCAACGCAAGCCTCTGTGCTTCCACTCCTTGCGCTTGGCCTGTACCAACTTGGAGCGATGTACGGTCGCGTTGTCCAAAACCAGAACCGTCGGACGCGCAACCGAGGGCAGCAGGGCTTCAATGCTTTCGATCACAAACGAGGCCATGCTCTTGCCGGCGGTCCAACCAGCCGCTGACGGTTTCAGGATGCACTCCCCACATGGCGGCAAGCTGTTCGAGCGTGAAGCCTTTGGCAGACAAAAGAACGGCTTGCGCTCGTTGGCGCAGGCGATGGGCAGACCCCTGACGATAGACTTGTTCCAGGGACGTGCGTTGTGCATCCGACAGAGCAGAAACGAACTTCATGCCAGGACTTTACCCCAAAGGCAAAATCCCAGGTTTCTTTTGCACGACTACTTAACACAGTTTCGTAATCCTCCGCATCACAGGCCTCCATGAGGCGAGTATATCCTTGTTCCTCAGCCAAATAGTCATAAACTGCTTTGTTCATTGTTACAACAATTTCTGTTCAACTTTTTAGAGACTCCAACCAGAACGCCTTGTTTCGGATGAAATGTGGGCGGTCATCGAGTCCCTTCTGTCGCCTTACAGCGCCACCGCCCGGAAAAGGTCCATGCGGATAAGGCTTATGATGATAAGGAGTTGCGCCGCGGCTTGCGGGAGCACTGAATTGAGCCTCGGTTGGCGCGGCGCAGCGTTGAGAGCGGCGAATGTTTGGGGCGTCACCGATGAGTAGCAGGGCACACACTGGTTGCGGCTGCGGGACGAGCGGCGCGACGACATCTACCAGGCGTTCGTCAAGATCGAGAGTGTGCTTGTTTGCTGGGACTAGGCCAATGGACATTTCTGTTGGAGAGTCTTATGAGCAGCAGAAAGACAGTACCCGTGGCGAATAGCGGTTCAAGAGGTTCCAGCTTCATGCATCGACCTCTTCTATGCCAGGAGGGCGCAGGCGCGGAGGATTTCGCCGACGCTCCAGGCCTGGGCGGGGCAGCCGTTGGGGGCGTGGGGGGCGTCGCCGTCGGCGATCTCGGGCAGGCTGCCGACGCCGTACTCACTGAGGCCGTCGGACAAAAGGGGAGCAATTAAAGCGCGGGCGGCGGCCTTGTCGTCGTAGACTTTGAGGTGGGCACCTACAAAAGCGCCCAGCAGCCACGGCCAGGCAGTGCCCTGGTGGTACGCGCCGTCGCGGGCGGCCTGGTCGCCCGGCCCGTAATGCCCGTGGTAGTCGGGCGCATCCGGGGCCAGCGTCCGCAGGCCGCGCGGGGTCAGCAGGGCGGCTTGGACGGCGTCCACGACGGCTTTGGCCTGGTCGCCCTCGATGACGGGGAAGGGCAGCGACGCGGCGAGAATCTGGTTGGGGCGCAGGCTGGCATCGGGCGAGCCGTCGGGCGCGATGACGTCATAGAGGCAACGGGCGTCGGCGTTCCAGAAGGCGCTACCGAATGACGCCTTGGCCTGGGCGGCGCGCGCTTGACAGTCGGCAGCCAGGGATTCTTGACCGGCGCGGGCAGCCAGGTCCGCAGTCACGCACAGAGCGTTGTGCCACAGGGCGTTGATCTCGACCGGCTTGCCGATGCGGGGCGTGACCACCCAGTCGCCGACCTTGGCGTCCATCCAGGTGAGCTGGACGCCGGGGACGCCCGCGCGCAGCAGCCCATCGGCGGGGTCCACACAGATGCCGTAGTCGGTGCCGCTGATGTGGGCGTCTAAGATCGTTTTGAGGACCGGCAGCATCTCGGCCTGGGCAAAGCCCCAGTCCCCCGACGCTTGGGCGTAGGCGTGGACGGCGTGGAAGAACCACAGGCTGGCATCCACCGTGTTGTACTCGGCCCCCGAGCCGTCGTCGGCGAAGCGGTTGGGCAGCAGGCCGTTGTGGACCGCGCCGGCGAACGACGCCAGAATCTCGCGGGCGACGGCGTGACGCCCCGTGGTCAGGCACAGGCCGGGCAGCGCGATCATGGTGTCCCGGCCCCAGTCCCCGAACCAGGGGTAGCCGGCCAGCACCGTGGCACGGGCGACGCGGGGCGACTCGACGATGAACTGGTCGGCCGCCAGCGTCAGCGCCTCGCGGGCCGTGTCCCCGGCGGGGACGCCAGCCGACTGGAGCAGCGACGCGCGGCGGCTGAGATGCGCCTCCCAGGCGTCCTCCGGCTCGGCGGGGCGCTCGGCCTCGACGGTGGCGACGAGGGTGATGGACTGGCCGGGGGACAGCGTCCCGTTGAAGCGGCCCGGACAGTACAAGTCCTCGGTGAAGTCCAGGCCGCGCTCCTGCTCGCGCGGGTGCTCGAAGTTGAAAAACCAGCCGCTGTGGTCGGTGAAGCCGAACGGGGGGGCGACTTTCAGCAGCAGCGGGTGGGCGTCGGGGAAGGCCACGAACCGGAGCCAGCCGTCCGCCTCGAAGCTCAGGCCGGCGGTGAAGCCGTCCCACCGGTGCTGCTCAGTGTGAAAGTCTTTGTAGGCCAGCAGGGGGACCAAGGCGAGCTTGACCGGCTCGGGGGCGTGGAGCAGCGTGTAGCGCACGTACACGGTGTTCTCGCCATGGGCCATCCAGACCTGCTTTTCCAGCGTGACCGTGTCCTCATGGAACACATAGGTCCACGTCGGGACGGGGCGGAGGGTGAACGCGGCCAGGTGGCGGAAACCCTGGGGCTGGACGACACTGGGGTATTTGTTGGCTGAGAGCTGATAAAGCTGCTCCTCGATCCGCACTTCTTCCTCGACCTTGGACAGCAGAACGGCCCTGCCCAGCGGCGGCGAGAAGGCGGGCACCAGCAGCCCATGGTAGCGGCGCGTGTTGGCCCCCGAGAGGCTGGACGCGGCGTATCCGCCCAGGCCGTTGGTGACGAGCCACTCGCGCCGCGAGGCCTCGTCCCAGTTCTGCAAGACGCCGACCGGTATCTGTGTCATGTGGGTTTTCTCCGTGAGGGGAAGGCGGGCGCGCTAGGCCAAGGCGCGGCTCTTGCTGAAGACTTCCAGGCGGCGCACCGTGTCCACCGCGCTCCGCCGGCGCTCGACGGCCTGCTGGACCTTCAGGCAGAGCAGCTCGAAGACGTCCACGCCCGGCATGTTCTTCTCGACGTAATCAAAAGCGCCGCGCTTCATGCACTCGACGGCATTGGCGACGTTGCCGTAGGCGGTCAGGATAATCACCTCGGTGAAGACATCGCGGGCGACGGCGCTTTCGAGTATCCGTATGCCCGATCCCGAGTCTTCCATGCTCATGTCAGTGATGACGATGTCATAGGCCAAGTCGGCCCGCTGCATCTTCTCGACCCCGGCCTCCTCGCCGGGCGCGGTCTCGACCTGATACCCCTCGCGCGCCAGCCGCCGCTGCACGGCCTCGCGTACTTCCTCTTCATCGTCCACAACTAAAATTCGGCACATGGTTTTATTATACCGGGCACACGACGTTATTCCGAGGATGGGCCGTCTGCCGCCAGGAGCTTACGAAGGGCGCGCAGCTCCAAGATATGCGACTGGTCTTTCAGCCGCCCGGCCGCTTCCTTCATGGCGATCAAGTCATCCAGAGAGGCAACATGGACGGGGACACCGTACAGGTCAAAAATCTCGCTCCTGGACCAGAGTTGATCGAAGGACACCACCCCGGCGACTTCCCCCAGCACATCGACAGCCCCGAGGTTTGTTTCCAGGGTTAGGTTCAGCGTGTTCCTGAACGTCTGGACATCGAGTGCGAACGGGACCGGCCCTGACTTCGTTCTTAGCTGCGCCCGGAGGGCCTGGAGAACACCCACGAGGGACGTCAGGTTTTCCACGTCACGCGCGTAGCAGATGTCGATGTCCTGCGTGTTGTGGTCGCTGCCATGCGCGAGCATCGCCAGGCCGCCGATGACGACGCAGCGCACCTTTGCCGCATCAAGGGCGGCGAGTATCGCGGGAAAGTCTGGCAGCGGCAGCACGGCGGACCTCCATCCTCAGATCGTTCGCCCGGCGGTGCTTCTCCAAGCGCTCCGTCGGCGTCAGGCGGAGGTTGGCGCGCAGGTGCGAGAGGTCTATGCCGCTCTCATCCTGGTCGTCGAAGCCGCGCGTGTACGCCTGCCACTGCGCCCACTGCGCGTCGGTCATGCCGAGGTGGCCTTGCGGGTCGTCTGGCTCCGGGTCATCTGGCTCCGACTGGTTTGCGTCCATGGGGTGTCTTCTGCCTCAGTGCGGGTTCGGGACGTGGGAGGCGGCTTTGAGGGCGGGCCACTCGGCTTCGGGGAACCGCTTGGCGTGGCCGTCAAAGAAGACTACGCCGCGCGTCCCGTCCGGGGCGGGGGAGGCCTCGTAGTAGATCACCATCGTGGACGGGCTATTGAAGCTGGCGAGCGAGCGGCCCGACAGGGACGTGTTGGGCTGATACGGCTCGTGCGTCTGCGGCTGCCGGAAAACGGCCTCGTTCTTCACGAAGGGGTAGATGGCCTTCTCCGTGACGGCGGCGGACTGCATCGGCGGCAAGTTCTCATCGTTGTCCTGCGTGTACTGGAGCATTGCCAGGCCGATCTGCTTGAGACTGCTCTGGGATTGGGCGTCGTAGGCGGCGTTCTGCGCCTGCTGCGCCTGGGCCTGGGTCTGCGCCGAAACGACCTGGACGCCGTCCAGGCTGCTGATCTGGCGGACGTTGATCAGCGAAAGAGTCAGCGTCGTGTCGGGCGTCTGGACGGGGGGCGGCTGCGGCTCGCCGGACGCATCGGCGGGAGGCGGCGCATAATGGTAAGCGATCAGGAACGTCTCGCCGCCGACCGTCTCGGTCTGGCCCCGCGTGTAGTAGGGGTTGGAGGCGGCGCTGAAAGCGTCGCGCGACTGGCCGAACAGGAAGATAGAGGTATCGAGCGGTTTGCCGATGAAGACGCGCCGCCAGGAGGTATCCAAGTCGCCGACTCTCAGCGTCAGCGGGTGGCCCGTCCCGGACAGGGCGCTCCCGAAGTCGGCGGGGGGCGAGGCAGCCTGGCCCCAGGCGAGCGTCGCGGGCAAGGCAAGAGCGGCGCAGACCGAAAGCATCAAGAAAAAGCAGCGGGGCATGGGCGTGATCCTTCACGGCAGGTTGCTTGCCCGGTTATACCCTATTTTAGCCTGCCGCGTGGGTCTCGGGCGGAAAGCCCAGAGCGCCCAGAAATGCGTTCCAGCGGACGACCGGCAGGCTGCCGCCCGAGGCCTGGTCGTGGCCCTGGCCGAAGTTGCCCTCGCCGGGCGGCAGCGGGACCGAGCGCAGGAACTCTAACACGTTGACGCCCTTCGCGCCCCGCGCCGAGAAGTTGACGCGGCCCGGCAGGTAGGCGTCGTTCGCGGCGAGGACGATAAACTTGGGCAGGCGTGTCCGCCAGATCTGGGCCACGAGCGGGTGGATCTGGCAGGGCGAGTGGACCCGGATCAGGGCCACCTGACCCGCGAAGACCGGCGCGGCCTTTTTGGCGTCCTCCATCGCGGCCTTGACCTCAGCCCGCGAGTCGCGCAGGATTTGCACGTCGGTGCTGTCGGAGTTGACCAGGTCGCGCGGGGTAGCGTGGGCCAGCAGGGCGCGGGCCGCCGCGCCGGGGTCGAAGCGAGCCGCGCGCCGGGCGGCGTTGAGCAGCGCGACGGCCTCTTTCAGATATTTAGCGGTGTAACGCTGCCGGGCGGCGTCGAGCAGGGGGAACGGCGCTTTCTCGGCCAGATCGCCCAAAACGCCGACGGCGGCGACCCAGTCCAGGTCACGTAAATCGCACAGCGGGGATAGAATCTCCCAGGTCAAGAGGGACGTGGTCGGCGTCGGCTCCCAGGCGTAGGCGCTGACGAGTGTGTCGCCCGGCGGGACGCCCTCGGGCCGGTGGTGGTCCACGAAGCACGTCGGCACACCGGGCAGGACGGGGGCGGGCTGGCTGCCCAGGTCGAGCACGAACAGCCGGTCCGGGCAGGCGTCCCGCAGGGCGGCCTGGTTGCCAGCGCTCCACGCGCTGCGCTCGCGGTCGGGCAGGACGCGCACGACGTCGGCGAAGCCCAGCCGCTCCAGGCCGCGCTGCCACAGCGCGCCCGCCGAAAGCCCGTCGGCGTCCGTGTCATGGAGGGCGACGACGCGCGCGCCGCGCGGGACCGACAGGACAAAAGCCGCAAAGGCCGCGCGGGCGGCTTCGGCATCGGGCGTGGGGTCAATCGCCGCCGGCAGGGTCATCTGTCTCTCCTCCGTTTGTATTCCCTTCCGCCTCGGCCAGCCTTCGGACGGATTCGAGCGTGTCGATCTCAGACGCGGGCTTGTCGTCGCGCCGGCGCAGGATGCGCGGGAAGCGCAGGGCATAGCCGCTCTTGTGGCGGGCGGACGCCTGGACATGGTCGAAGGTCACTTCCAGCACGACGGATGGCTCGACGGTGCGGACCTTGCCGTGGGCGAACTCCTCGAGCGTGTGCGCGCGGCACCAGTCGGACAGCTCCTGCGTCTCCCCATCGGTCAGGCCCGAGTAGGCCTTGCCGACGTTGAGCAGGGTCGGGTCCGTCTCGCTGACGCGGACGGCGAACGTGAAGTCACTGAGGAACTTGCTGCGCCGCCCTTCGCCCACCTGGGCCGCCGTGACCACTACGTCCAGCGTCGCCAGGGCGCGCTTGATCTTGAGCCAGTCCCGCCCGCGCCGGCCCGGCTTGTAGGCCGAAGCCGGGTCCTTGACCATCAGCCCCTCGTTGCCCCGCGCACGGGCGGCCTCGAAGGCGGCGTCCAAGGCGGCCGTGTCACTGAACAGCGCCGAATCGGCCCGCCGGGCGGCCTGCCCGCCCGTCGGCAGCGCCTCCAAGATCGCGCGGCGCTCGCTGAAGGGCCGCTCGATCAGGACTTCCCCATTGGCGTAGAGCACATCATAGGCGACGAAGGCCACGGGAACGTCGGCCCGCAGCGCGTCGGTCAGCGTCTTGCGGCCCAGGCGCTTCTGCAGCTCCAAAAACGGCAAAGTCACGCCGCCCCGGACGGGGATGATCTCGCCGTCGAGGATGAGGCCGGGAGAAGGCCCCCCCCGCCCCCAATTCTGGGGGGGCAAGGAGATCCGCCAGCGGGGCGACCAGGTCGGGGAAGCTTTCGGTGATCTCGTCCAGCGTCCGCGAGAACAGGGCGACGCGGCGGCCCTCGACCGCGACGCCGTGCAGTACGCCGTCGCCCTCGACGTGGGGCGCGACGTGGGCTTGGGCACGGATACCGTCGAACTTGTCCTCGACGACGAACGACGGCGGCATCTGCCGGGCGACATCGGCCAGGTCCGCGGCGGGCGTGGCGAGCATGAACTTGATCGGGTGGAAGAGCCGCATCCTGGCCTGACCGAGCAGGCCATGCCGGGCCAGCCGGGCGGTCTCGCCAATGTCGCCTTCCAGCATGTTGACCCACTGGATCTGGCCGACGGTGACTCCGGCCAGCCGGGCGACGGCGTCCTCCACCGCGCCCTCTTTTAGACCGATCCGCAGGTCGCCGCCGAGCAGCTTGACGATGAACTTGGCTTCGGCCGGAGAGGCCAGCCGCAGCAGGTCCGTGACCAGCGACACTTTGCGCTTGGTGCCCGAGGTCGCCGCCAGCGTTTCCAGGAAAGCGCCGACGTCCGCGAGTGTCAGCGTCGGCGGCGTGACCGCCTGCGGGGAGACTCCGAAAGCCTCCTGGGCGACGTCGCCCACGTCCCCCCGCGCGACCAGCCGCCCCCGCAGGTGTGCCTCATCAGCGCCCGAAACGGCCAGGATAGCGGCCAGCAGGGCCGCCCCGCCGACGCTGGTGGTCCGCCCGTCGCGCTGGGGGAACGTGTAGCCGGCGAGAAAGCGCGCGGCCCGGACCAGGTCGTCGTCGGGCAGGGCGGCGAAGTACGCGCCTAGAATGGCGGCTTTTTCGAGGCGCTTGGTCGTCGCGCCGACGGCCTCCGCCGTTTGGGCGAATCGCAGCAATGTCGTCACGCGGGGGCTACCCCCGCTTTCTTCCGCGCCGGGGCCAGCGGCACGGTGGTGCCCTGACAAACCGGGCAGAAATAAATGATGCGCTCTTTTTCGCCGTCCTCGTCCTCGCGCGTCACCTGCCGCTTCTGGCGGATTGGCCCGCCGCAGACGAGGCAGGGCAGGTTGGTCCGGCGGAAGACCCAGTGGCGCGTCCCCCACTCGCTCTCGGGATTGTAGGCGAGGCCCGGCTCGGCCCGCATCCGGGTTTGCTCGGCATCGGGCACGGTCACGCCGCCGGTCTGGTAAGCGCGGGCGCAGACGGCGGGCAGGGTCTGCGACAGGCAAAGGAGTTCACCCGGCGTCAGGTCCCCCACCCGCCGCCACGGGTCCATCCGGCAGGCGAACAAAATCTCCGCCCGGAGATAATTGCCGACCCCGGCCACGACCGTCTGGTCCAGCAGGACGGCCCCGACCATGCGGTGCGCGTGCAGGGCAAGCCTCGCCCGGAAGCAGGCGGCGTCGAAGGCCTGAATGCCCGGATACGGCAGACAGTCCGGGCCGAGGGCGCGCAGAAGCTCGACGGCCTGGAACGGGTCCCCCTCGCCTAGCTCGAAGACGGGCGCGGAGAACAGCAGCGCGGTCGCGTCGGCGACGACGATGCGGGCGCGCTCGCGCCGGTCGGTTTCCAGAGGCGCATCGGTGCCGAAGACGTGCCAGCGGCCCCACATCATCAGGTGGGAGTAGAAGTAGTAGCCGCCCTCGATGCTCCCCACCAGGTTCTTGCCGCGCGATTGAACCCTCTCGACCCGACGCCCTTCCAGCAGGCCGGGGCGATCCGCGAGCCAGGCTTTCGCGGCTTTGGTGCGGGCGGTGAGGGAAACGAGGGGGTGGGGCGTCAGAGCGGAGTGGAGCGCGTCGGCGTGCCGCCGGACTTCGGGACCTTCGGGCATGGGACCAGCTTTCTATGATCGCCTTGTACCCAAAAAGAGCGCGCGGGCGGTGGAAGACCCTCGCGGCGCGCTATCCCACCGCCCGCGCGGCGCGCAGGAGCCAGGCGGCGAGGGCGTCGCGGCGCGCGGCCATCTGCTGCTCCACGTCGGCGTGGGACAGGGGCGACGAGGACAGCAGGCCCGTGCCGTAGTTGGTGGCGAGGGCGACGCCCGCGTAGCGCAGCCCGGCCTCGCGGCACAGGACGGCCTCGGGGGCACCTGTCATGCCCACCACGTCCGCGCCCCACGCGCCGAACAGGCGGACCTCGGCGGGCGTCTCGTAGCGCGGCCCGGACACGCACAGGTACGTGCCACGCGGATGGACGCGGGCGGCGATCTCCGGCCCCGCGCTTTGCAGCAGCGTCTCGCGCAGGCCAGGGTCGTAGGGGTGGACAAAATCGGTGTGCGTGACTTCGCCCGGCGTCTCAAAGAACGTCACGACCTCGCCCCGAGTCATGTCCAAAAAATCGTCCAGGATGACGAAGTCGCCCGGCGCGATTCCGACCCGGAGCGAGCCGACGGCGGCAGTGGCGAAAACCGCGTCCGCCCCCAGGGCGCGCAGGGCGGCGATGTTCGCGCGGTGGTTGATCCGGTGCGGCGGCAGCGCGTGGCCGGCCCCGTGCCGGGCGAGGAACAGCAGCTCGCGGCCTCCCCCCAGATCGGCCCGCGTCAGCGCGGCGGCCCCGAAGGGCGTTTCCACCGACTCGGGCACCCCCGGCACCAATGCCCGCCCGAAGCCCGTGCCGCCGATGATCGCGATGCGTCTCGCGAGAGTGCGCTCTGTTGACAAATCTGCTCCCCCCAGTGTACACTGCCTGCCGTGCAAGACTCTGCGTCCGTCCCCTATTCTACGACAGTTCGGCCCCGATGGCAAGCCACGTGGCGAGAGCGCACGTGGCCCCCCGTTCTGCTGGCGGTCCTGACGCTGCTTTACTTCTGGCCGCAACTGGTGCGTGGCCGGGCGCTCTACTGGGGCGACATCGGCCTGTACTTCCTGCCGATGCAGGTGTTCCTGCGGCAGAACCTGCTCGCGGGCCGGGTCCCGCTCTGGAACCCGCTAATCCTCTGCGGCACCCCCTACGTCGGCAACCCGCAGACGTGGCCGCTGTACCCCGTCTCGGCCCTGCTGCCGTTCGTCTCGGCCCCCTACTTCCTTAACCTGACCGTCGCCCTGCATATCTGGCTGGCCGGCGTCGGCACCTGGCTGTTCGCCCGCCGCGCCCTGGGCGTCGGGACGGGCGCGGCGTTGCTGGCCGCGGTCACGTTCATGTTCGGCGGGCAGTTCGTGTCGAAAGAGCAGTTCCCGAACATGGTGCAGGCGATGGCCTGGCTGCCCTGGGTGCTGTGGGCGCTGGACCGGACGCTGCGCGCCCGCCGGGTCCGCGACGCGCTGACGCTGGGCCTAGTCCTGGGCTTACAGCTCCTCGCGGCTCATGTGCAGATGACGGTTCTGACGCTGTACCTTGCGGCGGCGTGGGCGGTGTTCCGGGGCGTGACACGCCGTGGTTCTCTTTTCATCGCTGGAGCCTTCGTCGTCGGCTGCGGACTGGCGGCGGGGCAGATCCTGCCGACCCTGGCCCTGTTCCGGGACGCTGCCCGGCAGCGGCTCACCTTCGAGGCCGTGAACAGGTTCTACCTGCCCTGGGACGAGATGACGAATCCCCTGCTGCCCCGACGGCACGGGCACCCGTTCTTCGGCGACTGGGCCGCGCACGGCAACCTGTGGGAGACCTGCTGCTACGTCGGCTGGGTGCCGTTCGCGCTGGCGGCTTGGGGCGGCGTGTCCGCCTGGCGGCGGCGCGGGGCGGACCGGGAGACAAAGCCGGGGGCCAGGGCGGCGCGGTTCTGGACGGGCGTGTTCGTGGTCGGTTTCTGGATGGCATTGGGCAGGGCGGGCGGGCTGTACCACGGGGCGTACTGGGTCCTGCCGGGCTTCCGGTCGTTCCACGACCCCGCCCGCTGCCTGCTGCCCGCGTGTTTCGCGCTGTCGCTGCTGGCGGCGTGGGGGTGGGAAGCGCTTGCGGGAGTGTGGGGACGGCCCCTCTTCAACTCCGGCTCCCCAGGATCGGGGCGGGGGGGGCTTCTCTTCCGAACCCTCGCCACGGTCCTCGCGCTGGCCCTCGCCTTCGCCGATCTGGCGCACTTCGGGCGGACGCTGTACCCGCTGGCCGACCCCGCCGCCCTGTCGCCGGTCTCGGCCAACGTCGCCCGCGTCCTGGCCGACCCAGACATCCGGGCGGGGCAGGCGCGGATCATCGCCCCGACGGACCGCGTGTGGGTGCGGTTCACCTCCTACAAGGACTACGAGCAGGACGTGCCGGGCTACCAGCAAGACTGGGCGGACACGCTGACGTCGAACCTGACGATGGCCTACAGCCTGCCGGACGCTTTCGGCTACGAGCCGGTCGGCCTGAGGGACGCGCAGGGGGCGACGGCCCATGCGGCCTGGTCACTCTCCCCCCAGGCCGGCAGGGACGAGGCGACGCGGGCATGCCGGATGGCGGGGGAGTTCGCGGTCAAGTACGTGGCCGTATGCCGCGTCGTGCCGCCCGAGCGGACCCTGCCCGGCCTGGTGCCGGTGCGATCCTCCCCCACCCTTGCGCCACCCGGCGACCGGCACATGGGGGGGGCGGCGGCCCGGATATTCCTGTCGCGCAACGCCCTCTGGCTGCCGCGCGCCCACCTGGACGGCTCCCCGCTGCCCGCCGCCCTCTCAGACGGCGGGCCGGACCGGGTCACGGCCTCGTTCATCGTCCCCCCGGCCCCCCCGGCGGCGCGGCCGGCGTGGCTGCTGCTGGCGGACACCAGGGCACCGGGCTGGGAGGCGACCCTGGACGGGCGGGCAGTCCCGATCCATTCCTATGACTTCTGCCTGCGCGCGGTGGCGGCGGGGCCGGCGGGGCCGCACCGGGTCGTCTTCTCCTACCGCCCGACGGCGTATCTGCTCGGGCTGTACCTGTCCTTGCTGGCGTGGGGGGTGCTTGCGGGTGCCCTGTCGTTCGCGGGCGCGGGATTTCTGGCGCGCCGGGGAGGACTTTCGCGCGCCGGGGTCGAATAGCGGCCCGTCAGGCGCGGAGCCGCGCCGCTTCCCGCCCTTGCCATCCGAATCGGGCAGTGCCGCCCCGTATCGCATTTCAGCAACCATCACCACCAGGGGAAACCACTTCATGCGTCTTTTCAGTGCGCCCGCGCGCCTCTTCGGCGGCCTGCTTTCCGCCGCCGCCCTCGCCTTGGCTTTGGGCGGCTGCGCCAACAAGTCATCCGGCACCGGCCCCTCTCCGACCGGCGGCGGGGGCGGCGCGTCCGGTGCCATCGTGATCGGCGAATACGGCTCCATGACGGGAGACCAGGCCACGTTCGGCACGGCAACCGACAACGGCATCCAGCTCGCGGTCAGTCAGGCAAACGCAAGCGGCGGCATCGACGGCCGGCAGGTGCGGGTCGGGGCGTCGGGCCACCCCGAGGACGACCAGGGTCTGCCGGACGCGGCTCTGACGGCTGTGAAGAAGATGATCACGCAGGACAAGGCCGTCGCGGTCCTGGGCGAGGTGGCGTCCAAGAACTCCATCGCCGCCGCCCCGTTCTGCAACGCCAACAAAGTCCCGATGATCTCGCCGTCATCCACCAACCCCAAAGTGACCCAGACCGGCCCCTACGTGTTCCGGGTCTGCTTCACCGACAGGTTCCAAGGATTGGTCGCCGCCCGGTTCGCGCGCGAAGTGCTTCATGCCAAGACCGCCGCCGTCTTCTACGACACCACGAGCGACTACAGCAAGGGCTTACAGGGCTTCTTCCAGGACAACTTCAAGCGCCTGGGCGGGACCATCGTCGGGGTCGGCACGTACCAAAGCAGCGACAAGAGCTTCCAGTCGCCGCTGACCACGCTGAAGGGGACCAACCCCGACGTGCTGTTCGTCCCCGGCTATTACAAGGAACTCGGCCAGATCGCGCGCGAGGCGCGTGGCGCGGGCATCACCGCCCCGCTGCTCGGCGGCGACGGGTGGGAGTCGCCCAGCCTGCTCCAGGGCGCGAGCGGCACGCTGGAAGGCTGCTACTTCGTGGACCACAGTGCCCTGGACGTCTCGGACCCGGACGTCAAGAAGTTCGTGGATGCCTACAAAGCGGCCTACAAAGCCGACCCCGACGCGCTGAGCGCGCAGGGTTACGACGCAGCGGGCGTGCTGTTCGCGGCGATGAAAACCGCCGGCAAGCCGGACGGCGGCGACTACGACTCGGACGCCTACCGCGCGAAGCTGCGCGACGCCCTCGCGGCCACCAAGGGCTACAAAGGCGCGACCGGCTTGATCTCCCTGGACGAAAACCGGGACGCGAAGAAGTCCGCCGTGGTCTTGCAGATCAAGGGCAGCGGCTACAAAAACGTCGTCGGCACCTACCAGCCGTAGAGACCTCACCCGGCGGCAAGAACCCGGCACTGGAACCTACCCCCGGCGCAAGCGCCGCCCCCTCTCCTTCCTGCTCCCCCTTCCTTTTTAGGGAAGGGGGCCGGGGGGTTAGGTTTTTTATCATGCACGACCTCCCACAACAGCTCCTGATCGGCTTGCAGCTCGGCAGCATCTACGCCCTGATCGCCCTGGGCTACACGATGGTCTACGGCGTCCTCAAGCTCATCAACTTCGCCCACGGCGACGTCTACATGGTGGGCGCGTACTCGGGCATCGGGGCGATCTGGCTGCTGGGGACGCGGCTGCCGGGCCTGGTCCATTTCCCTTCCCTGATTCCCTCGTGGGCGGGCGCGATCCTGGTGCTGCTCGGGTCCATGCTCGTCTGTGCCCTGCTCGGCCTGGTCATCGAGCAGGCGGCCTACCGGCCCCTGCGGACGCGGGCCTGGGTCGCGCCCGCCGTGTTCTTGGGCGCGGCGGCGGGCTACGTCGCCTACGGGATCGCGTCAGACGCCGACCGGACGCCCGCGTCGGCGGCCCTCATCGGCGTCCTGGTGTGGGCCGCCCTGGCGGCACTGCTGTACACGACCCAGCGGCGGCGCAGCGCGGGGAACGCCTCGCGGCTGACCGCGCTGATCACCGCCATCGGCGTGTCGCTGTTTCTCGAAAACTTCGGCGTCCTGAAGCAGATATTCTCCTCCAACCCGCAACACTATCCCACCCTGGTCAACCTGCCTCCCCCGCTCCACCGGGGGGGTGTGACCATCGGCCTGGAGAACGTCCTGATCTTCGGCCTGTCCATCTTCCTGATGCTGACGCTGACCTACATCGTGACCCGGACCCGCGTCGGCAGGGCGATCCGGGCGGTCTCGTTCGACGCCGACGCCGCGGCGCTGATGGGGATCAACACGGACCGGATCATCGCCTTCACGTTCATGCTGGGCGCGGGTCTGGCCGGTGCGGCGGGCGTCCTGGTCTGCGGGCTACAGCACACACAGTTCAACCCCTACCTGGGCGTGGCCGATGGGCTGAAGGCCTTCGTCGCCGCCGTCCTAGGGGGAATCGGCAACATCCCCGGCGCGGTGCTGGGCGGCCTGATCATGGGCCTGGCGGAGACGATGGTGGTCGCCTACGGCCCGCGCGTCGGCATCGACAGCTCGTACCGCGACGCCGTGGCGTTTTTCCTTCTGATCCTGGTCCTTTTGGTCCGCCCTGCCGGCCTGCTCGGGAAGTTCGCCCCGGAGAAAGTGTAGAAGTGCGGCAGAACCGACTCCAGTCTCATCCGATCTTCCTGCGCTTTCGGCACGTCGCTGACACCCTGGGGCGGCTTGGGAACCGGGTCAGTGTGTTCATCGCCGCTCTTTGGGGCCGCGTCAGCGCGTTCATCGCCGCCCTTTGGGGCCGCGTCCCGATCCCCGTGCGGCGCGTCCTGAGCGTCGCCGCTGTCGCCGCCCTGCTGCTGCTGGCCGACCACCTGATGTACGGGCCGGACCGGGTGGCCTACGACCAGTACAAAGAAGACGTCATCATCCGCTGCGGCCTGGCGATCATCCTGGCCGTCTCGCTGAACATCGTCAACGGCTTCACGGGCCAGTTCTCGCTCGGGCACATCGGGTTTTACATGGCCGGGGCCTACGTCGCCGCCGCCCTGTCCACCTACGGGCACGCGCGCCTATTCCCCGGCCTGCCCACCGACGGCACCTACGTCGGGATCGCCCAGGCGGCGTTCCCGGTGGTGCTGACCTGCCTCGCGGGCGGGCTGGTCGCCGCCGCCGTCGGCCTGCTGGTCGGCCTGCCGTCTCTGCGTCTGCGCGGCGACTACTTGGCGATCATCACGCTGGGCTTCGCGCAGATCATCCTGGTCGTCATTCGGAACACCAAGGCCGTGGACGGGTCGAGCGCGTTCACGGGCCTGCCGACGAGCCAGTACCCCGACCTGCCGCACGTCGCGACGCCGCACCTGACCAGCGTGTTCTGGGTGTTCGGCGTGGCCGCCCTCGTCCTGTGGGTTGCCTACAGCCTGCGCTTCTCGGTCCACGGGCTGGCGTTTCTGGCCGTGCGCGAGGACGAGGTCGCCGCCGAGGCGGTGGGCATCAACACGACGCGCTACAAGGTCCTGGCGTTCGTGCTGTCCGCGTTCTTCACGGGCATGGCCGGGGCGCTGTACGCCCACTACCAGTCGTCGCTGTCCAACGAATCGTTCCGTTTCGACCGCTCCATCGACACGGTCGTGATGGTCGTGCTGGGCGGCCTAGGCAGCATCAGCGGCGTGACCCTGGCCGCCGTCCTGCTGACGATCCTGCCCGAGGCCCTGCGCCCTATTGCCGAATACCGCCTGGTCGTCTACCCGCTGCTCCTCGTCGTGCTGATGCTGACGCGGCCCCAGGGCATCTTCGGGCGCGAGGAGGTCAGCCGCGCCTGGCTGCGCGGTCAGATTGGGGCCGTCCGGGGCTGGTTCACCCGCCGCCCCGCGCCCGCGCCCGCCCTGGAAACGGGCCGCGACGTGATGACCACGGCGCGCGACCGGGACGAGACGGACGTTTAGCGCGCCGCGCCGAGGCGGTTCCTTGACGCCCGATGCCAGGGGAACAAGACATGAACACCCGGAAACTCCGCCCGCTGGCCTGCTGTGCCCTGCTTCTGCTCGGCCCCGCCACGCTCCGCGCCCAAGCGCCACCCCCCGCGACGACACCCCCCGCGACGCCTGACGTCCCGGCCCCGCCCACGGGGCCGCCGCTGGACACGGCGGGCATCATCGCACAGGCGCGCGCGGACCAGAAAGCGGGCCGTTACGCCGACGCGCTTGTCCTGCTGCAAACCCCCATCCCCGGTGCGCCCGCTCCCGCGCCGCCCTCGGACGCGCAGGCGCTGCGGCTGGCCGTGGCCGACGTGCAGTATGCGTGGGCGCGGAGCCTCGCGCGGGACAGCCCTGCCCGAGCACTACCCCACTTCCAGGCTGCCCTCGCCATCGACCGGGCGCTGCGGCCTACCGCCGCCGCCGACGACCTCAACGAGACGGGCATCGCCTGTGAGCAGCTCGGCCAGCACGACAGATCCGTCGACGCCTGCCGGCAGGCGCTGACGCTCTATGGGCAGGCCGGAGACGCGAATGGGCAGGCGAAGGTGCTCGACAATCTCGCCGTCGCCTACGAGCACCTCGGCCAGTCGGGCCGGGCCATCGGGCTTTACCGGCGGTCGGCGGCGCTCCACCGGCAGGCCGGAGACAAGCGCGGCCAGGCGGACGCGCTCGACAACCTGGGCCTCACCTACGACGCGCTCCACCAGTACGCCAGGGCCGCCGGCTTCCACCGGCAGGCGCTGCGGCTCTTCCAGCAGGCTGGGGACAAGGACGGGGCGGCGGAGGCGCGCGGCAACCTGAACCTCGCCCGGCGTCTCCTGAAAAGCCGCTGACTTCTACCAGGGGATCTGCACACAGACACCCTCCCGCGTTGACACTGTCTGGGTGGGTGTGCTAGAATGGGGCAGCCTGAGATGAGACACGCGATGAGAAGAGTACGCCGTTGATCCCCCTGCGCGACGACCAGCCGACACGCACGTTCCCCATCGTCACGCTTTCTTTGATCGCCCTGAACGTGCTGGTGTATCTGGCGCAGGGGCCGCTCGGCCTGGACAGCAACTGGGCGATGGTGCCCTACGAGGTCACGCACAACTTCGACCTGAACAACGTGGTCGCGCATCTGGCACCCTCGGGGCAGGTCACTTTGTACCACGTACAGCCGAACACCGTCATCTCTCTCGGGCCGCGCGACATCTTCTACGGCGTCAGCCCGCACCCGCTGTGGCTGACGGTGCTGACGGGGATGTTCATGCACGCGGGGTTTTTGCACATCGCCGGGAACATGCTGTTCCTGTGGATCTTCGGCAACAACATCGAGGACGTGCTGGGGAAGATTCGCTTTATCTTCTTCTACCTGGCCTGCGGCGTGGCGGCGGCGGCGCTGCAGATCTATTCCAACCCTGACTCGGTCATCCCCAACGTCGGCGCGTCGGGGGCCATCGCGGGCGTCCTGGGGGCGTACCTGCTGCTCTACCCCCACGCGCGGGTGCTGACGCTGATCCCGATCTTCGGCTTCGGCTTCTTCGCCAGCGTCCGGGCGCAGTGGGTGCTGCTGGTCTGGGTCGCCTACGACGTCCTGCCCGCCTTTTTGAGCGCCAATACCATGCGCGGCGGGGGAGGCGTGGCCTACTTCGCACACCTGGGCGGCTTCGCCGCAGGGCTGATTCTGATCGTGCTGCTGGGCGGGCGGAGGCTCGCCGCCGGGCAGCAGCGGGCGAGCGGCTAGCGCTCCGGGCGTGACCTTCCGCAACGAGGGGCACTGCGTCAGCCCCCCGCCGGGCGGTTGAAAGCCGCTCGGTAAGCAGCTCGCCTCGGAAACCTTTATTGACCAAATTGCTGACTAAACCTGACCCCTTTCTCTATCTTCTCGTCGCGCTCGGGCTGCTCGCCGGGCTTGTCTCGGCCCACCGCCGGTGGGAGGCCGAGGCGAACAACCGGCGCGTGGAGCTGGTCGTGGACTACGCCGACGCGCAGGCGCTGGCGAACACGACGCGGCAGCAGGTGGATGCCGTGCTGGCCCAGCTCAAGGGTGCGGGCGTCACCACGGTCGCCGTCACCGAGGACACGCCCGGCACGCTCAACGCCAACGGCGTCGTCACCTACAGGCGCAACGGTGACTCGACGCTGCTGCTGTTCGCGCCCGGCTTCCCCGGACAGCGGGCGCGCGTTTTGGAGATGCTGGCCCACAAAGCCCCCGGCCTCGATGTCGTCCCCGTGGGGGCGGACGCGCTGCGCGTCGGTGCCCCCTGGCCACAGTTCGACACCCTGCCCATCGGGCTGGAGGCGGACTCGGTCGATGCGGTCAAGGCCAGCGGCCTGCTGGTCGCTCCGCGCCTGACCAACTTCACCGGCGTGACCGAGGCCAACATCGCGTGGGAGCTGGCGCAGACTCGGCGGCAGTGCGAAAGCCCCCTGGGTATCGGCCCGATCATCTTCGCCGGGTCGTCCGTGCTGGGCAACCGGGGCCTGATCCGCGCCACGGCGGACGCGCTCCAGGCCGACGGCCTGACCTATGGCAGCGTGGAGCTTGCCAAAACGCTGGGCGACGACGACCTGGCCCGGCTGGCCGAATCGCGCACCGTGCGCGTCCACAGCATCGGTGCGGACGAGATGGGGACCATGGACGAGCCGACGGCGGTGGAGCGGTTCGTCCGGGCCGCCCGCGAGCGCAACATCCGCGTCTGCTACGTCCGCCTGTTCACTTTTGGGCTGACCAAGGACGCCGACGTCCTCCACGCCAACACGGACTTTCTGCGGCAGATCGTCCGGGACATGCACGAGGCGCGGCTGACCGTAGACGCCGGGCCTGCCCGGCCCTACGCCGACGACGCGCGCGGCGGCGACGGGGCACCCGGCCTCGCCCTGCGCCTGCTGATGGCCCTGGGCGTCGCGGGCGGGCTGCTGCTGCTGTTACGGACCTGGACGGGGATCGGCGGACGCGCCTTCGCGCTCGCCCTGGGGGCCGTCGCCCTGCTGTGCCTGCTGCTGGCCGTGCCGGGCACGTCGCCCAAGGGCCGCGAATTTTTGGCCCTGCTGTCGGCCTGCGTCTTCCCCACCCTGGGCCTGTGCGCCGTCCCCCTGCCCCATCCGGGCGGGCCGGGTGAGCGGGGCGGGGCGGCCCTAGGGCGGGCGCTGGCGGTCTACGCCAAGATGACCGGCGTGAGCGCTATTGGCATCGTGCTCGTCGTGGGCCTGCTGGCGGGGCGGCTGTTTCTGATCAAAGTGGACCAGTTTTTGGGCGTCAAGCTCGTTTTGGTCACGCCGGTCGTCTTGACCGCAGCCTTTTACGGGCTGGGGCTGGCCGCACTCGGCCCCCGCGCGGGCTGGGACGAGCGGCGCGAGACCGTGCTCCTTTGCCTGCGGTCGCTGGCCGCCCGGCCCCTGCTGGTCGGCCAGATCATCGCGGGTGTCGTCGTGCTGGTCGCATTGGCCCTGTTCGTGGCCCGCAGCGGAAACGACCCCGGCGTGGGCGTCTCCGCCACAGAGTTGAAGACCCGCGCGCTCTTGGACCACTACCTGCTGGTCCGCCCGCGCACCAAAGAGTTTTTATTGGGCCACCCCGCCCTGCTGCTCGGCCTGGCCGCCGCAGCGGCGGGCCGGGACCGGCGCTGGACCCTGCCCCTCTTGGTGGCCGGGGCCATCGGGCAGTCGTCGCTGCTGGACACGTTCTGCCACCTGCACACGCCGCTGCTGATCTCGGCCCTGCGCGGCCTGATCGGCTGGGCGCTGGGGGCCGTCATCGGCGCGCTGGTCTGGGTGATCATCACGCGGTCGTCCGCCCGCCGCCCCGGCGTTGGGGGGGCGGCGTGACGCGGCTGCTTTTTTCCGGCTACTATGGCTACGGCAACGCCGGGGATGAGGCCGTGCTGGCCGGGCTGGTCGGTGCGTTCCGGTCGCTCGACCCCGAAGGCGGTTGGGAGATGACCGCGCTTTCGGGCGACCCGGCGGGGACGCGGGCGGCGCACGGCATCGGGGCCGTGGGCCGCTACAAGCCATCCGCCCTGCTGCCCGCGCTGGCCCGGACGGACATCCTCTTGTCCGGCGGCGGCAGCCTGCTCCAGGACGTCACCTCGGCCCACGGCATTTTCTACTACCTGGCCGTGGTCCGCCTGGCCCAGATGCTGGGCAAGAAGACCATGTTCATCGCCCAGGGTATCGGCCCCCTGCTTCGGCCCCGCTCGCGCCGCCTGGTCCGGGCCGTCGCCCAGAAGCTGGACGCCGTGACCGTGCGCGATGAGGAGTCGGCCCGGCTGCTGCGCGAGATCGGCGTCTCGCGTCCTCCCCTAGAGGTGACGGCGGACCCCGCCCTGCTGCTCGGCCCCGACCCCCTGCCCCACCGGGACAGGGCTTCCGATGCGTTCGGCGTCGCCCTGCGCCCGTGGCACGGACAGGAGGGCCTGGCCGGCCACGTCGCCGACGCCTGCCTACCGGTCCTGAGCGGGCGGCGGGCGCTGCTGCTCCCGATGCAGCCCGAGGCCGACAAAGCGGCTGCGGAACAATTTGGCCGCAAATGGCATCAAGGGAATGAACCGGGCAACCGCGTGACTTTGTGCCAGGCCGGGCGGGGGCTGATGCCGTTGCTCGTGAACGTCCAGAGCTGCGGGATGATGATTGGGATGCGCCTGCACGCCCTGATCCTCGCGGCGGCCTGCGGCGTCCCGTCCGTCGCGCTGTCTTATGATCCGAAAGTCGACGCCTTCATGCAGATGTCCGGCCAGGGCGACGCCGTGTACGACCTGCGCCGGCCCGACCCGGACCGGCTGACGGCCCTGTTCGCGCGGGTCTGGGCCGAGCGCGCCGCGCGGGGCGCGGCGCTAGAGCTGACCCTGCCCAGCCTGCGCGCGCGGGCGCGGCGCAATGCCGAGCGCGCCCAGGAGATCGTCGGGCGGGCTTGAGGCTCTGCGCGCCCTTGGGACTGAATTCCCCAGCTTCAGCGGGGCAAGCCCCGCCGTTCAGGGCGGGGTTTATCGCCCCGCATACCGCCGCCCCGTTACCTGAAAGGACTTTTTCCCATGTCCCCTGACTCAAAGAAGACTGCGACGAAAACACCGACCGTTGATCCCACGCCCCGCGCGACGCTCGCGCGCCGCCGCGCGCCGTTTCTGCTGCTGGGCGCGGCGGGCGTGGCCCTGTTCGCCGGGTGCGGCGGGGGCGGCAACGGCAACAACGGCAGCGCGACGGGCACGACCGGCATCATCGGGGTCACGCCGGGCAACACCGGCGCGGTCGGGACCACCGGGGGGACGGGCGTGACCTTGGGCAACGCCTCGGTCATCGGCAAGGTCACCGACTCGCAGGGGCAGGGCCAGCCGGGCGTCAGCGTCATCGTCAGTGGCGGCGGCATTGGTGCGACCTCGCTGTCTCAGGGCGGCTACCGACTCGACGGGCTGAACGGCGGGGCGATCTACACCCTGAGCGCGGCGGTGACGAACGCGGGCATCTCCTACACCGGCAGCACCCAGGTCATCACCCAGTCCAACTCCCTGGTCTCCAACGCCAACATCATCCTCTCCGATTCGACCCAGCAGGCCGCCGTGGCGGGCATCGTCACCAACACCGGCGGGCAGCCCGTGGCCGGCGTCCGCGTCTTCCTGGCCCTGCCCGTCCCCGGCTCCTCCGCCAGCGGCGGCAACTACTCGTCCTTGCTCGCCGTCACCGACGCCAACGGCCACTACGTCATCAACAACGTGCCCGTCGCCGCATCCTCGGGCATCGTCGTCGCCGCCTCGGCACCCAATTTCGCGAACGCAACGGGCACACTGCCCACGCTCCAGCCCGGCGGCGTCTACAACCAGAACTTCACGCTGGCCGCCTCGACGACCCAGAACGTCAACACGCCTTCCATCTTCGCCGTGCTGTCCTCGACCGAGCCGGTGAACGCCTACGGCGGCAGCGCGCGTCAGGGCCACGCCGCCCCGTCGGGGTCGGTCTACGAGGCCATCCGCCGCCAGGTCTCGCCCGCGTGGGCGCGGCTGGCCGGCAAGCGCGGCACAGCCGGCAAGCGCCGCATCGCCCACCTGGGCGCGCTGGGCTATGCAGTCGAGACGGACATCGGCTTCGACAACGCCGCCCAGTCCGGCAGCATCCTGAACGAGACGGTCTACCGGACACAGGGAACGGCCAGCCCGGTTGATAAGACCGTCAATGCCGACTTTTACGACAACCTCGTGGACCCGCTGGCGAGCTACTACACCGACCTGTCGTTCCCCGACATCACCGTCAACCCGACGGCCGCCAACGTGCAGTACAACTACGCCCTGACCGCCACCAACACCGACGGCAGCGAGTCGCTGCTGTCTCAGGTCTTCTCGGTCGTCCCGCTCGCGCCGCTGACGCTGACCCAGCCGCAGCCCGGCCAGACGTCGACGGGCAACGCGACGGTCAGCTGGACTCAGGTGACGGGCGTGACCAGCTACTTCGTCTACATCTACGACCAGTTCCCGACCATCGGCAGCACCCCGGTTGTGATGAGCGGGGCGATTGCCCCCCCGAACAACAGCATCACGCTCACCCGGTCGCTGCGCGGCGGCGGGGTCAACTACTACGCCGTCGTGTTCGGCGTGACGAACCAGACGGAGAGCGCGGACCCGACGACGGGCCAGCCGGTGAAGGTGCCGAACGCCGTGTTCACCTTCAGCCCGATCACCCGCTTCATCGTGCCGTAGGAACTTTCCAAAAAAGCGCCTCCCTCTGAAAAGAGGGGGGCGCTTTTGCGTGAGGCGTTCGTAAAAATATTTTCTTCAACTCCTTGACAACGGCAGCAACCTACTGTATTATAAACGCGTAGCCTTCACCCGTTCTCCGTCACGTCACAAATCCTTTTCGCGGCTTTCTAGTAGTACCGTCCTAAACATCTTTGGCTGTTTCTTTCTCCTGAGAGGGGATCGCGGCTATGTGGAAAAGTCGTGTATTCTTGCGGTGCGGTGTACAGTCCACTCTTCTTTTAGCTTCCCTCTGTCTATCAGGTTGCCACGTTCAGCATACCGCCCTTACGGCCAACCAGACAGAGCCGCCAGGTAGCGCCACAGGCTTATCGGGCGGAACAGCGGTTCAACAGTCTGTGGAATACAAAGATGCGGTACGCCGGTACAGCCGCCACGATTACTCGGCGGCGCTGACTAAGATCAATTACCTACTTCAACAGCCGCAGTATCAGCAAAAACCTACGGATCGTGCATTCCTACTCCATCAGCAAGCTATCTGTCGCCATGCGATCAATCCTCAGCTAGCCGTTTCCGCGTCACTTGCTGCTCCTATTTATTCGCGCGCACCACCTCCTACGCCACGTCTTGCCTCACAGGCGGACTGTGGGCCGCGCGCCTTGCTTCTGCTTTGCCCCCAATTTGGGGTTCACACCACATTAGACAGGTTGCGGAAGCAGGCAGGAACGACTGCGGTGGGAACATCTATGCAGGGATTAGCACGGGCCGCAAAATCCATCGGCCTGAAAGCGCAGGGCGTCCAGATGGATCGTCAAGCGGTGGAACAGATCTCTGACCCCGCTATCGTCTGGTATGACGGCAATCACTACCTCGCGCTGTTGTCCGTCAACGGGGAGCAAGCTACGGTTCACGATCCGAACAAATCTAGCGAGGAGATTTTGCCTGTCAACGAGCTTCTAGGGCGGTCTGAAGGCTTCCTGCTAACGCTATCACGATAAGCGCCGACATTGAAAAACCGCCCGCTCCTCTCTAACTCTTGGCGGAGGATGAGGAACGAGCGGCCCAACCCAACTCCGAGAGGATGTGGATACTTCATTGTACCCACTCTCCTTCCGGGATTCAACTCTTGGAATGAGGACAACTTGAAAACTCGCACTGTTACAACCCTTCTGCGCCCCATAGCCGCTTTAATGGTGGCTTGCTTCTCTTGGTCTTTTGTACTAGCAACAACCGCACAAGCCGCCATTCATCACCCTGCACAGGCCCCTGGTCATTGCCGCCCGCTCTCAGACAAGGAGATGGGCCAAATCATGGGTTCCACGCCGATCTTGATTGGCGGCGATGGCGGCGGCGGCACGGGAGGAAGTGGCACCACAGGGGGCCGCTTCTACACCCAGCCCGCCGCAGGTCCTGGTACGGCTTATTCATGGGAAGGTTCAGTTGGGGACGCAAAGACTGGTAATGGTAACAAGAAGACTTCTATCAATCTGTTTTCCTGGAAACAACTTGGGGGGATGCCTGTCTCGTTCACGCTGAACCACAACAGCGAAAGCAATCGCAACGGCCAGCTTGGCCCGAAATGGGGAACGAACTACGACAGTAGTCTCAGTGGAGACAGTAGCGGTAACGTTACTGTTTACTGGGGCGACGGTCGGATTTATACCTTTCTCAAGAATATGGATGGTACTTATACGTCACCCGCTGGCATACACGACTCCTTTGCGGCGTCTGACAGGACCACCCTTGCCCACATCACTACACGAGAAAATGTGGACTATGCTTTTGACCGGAACCAGGGGAATCGTCTCGTATACATCCGCGACGAGAACCAGCATAGGATTACGCCTTACTACGACCCGAACACGAACCTGATACAATATATTGCCGACACAAGTGGACGTCGCATTACTCTCACCTATGCCAACAACCGGCTATCAACCATAACCGATCCGGTAGGTCGCGAATGGGTGTTGAGCTATGACGGCAGCGGCAACCTAGCTCAGATTAACTGGCTCATCTACGCCAGCCCGACCTATATCATCAAAATGGGCTACGACGTCAACCACAACATATCCAGCTACCAGGATATGCGCGGGAACGTGTCTTACTTCTCCTACAACACGGACTATAGCATCGCTTCGCAACAAGACAACATGGGCAACCTGACGACCTTTCAATATGGAGTGGACTTCAACGGTAACGCCAACCCCTATTGCACCAGAGTCATAGATCCCAATGGACACAAAACAGTACACACGTACAACTCGAATGGTCAAATCGCCTCTGTCACCGATGCCCTCGGGTATACCGAATACTACTCGTATGACGGTAGCAATAACATAATCCAGAAGCAGGACCGGCGCGGCTACTACTGGCACTACACCTACGATGGTCAAGGCAACATTCTGACAGCTAAAGACCCATACAACAACACGGCAACATACACTTACAACGCTTACAACAAGCCACTCACAGTTACCTTCCCATCAAACCGGAGCATTGTTGCGACTTACGACGGTTATGGCGTTAACCTGACCCAAGTGCAGGAAAAGGATGCCGGCGGGGTCATCAAAGCCACGACTACATACGCCATCAGCTACGCTGCTGGTAGCTTCGGCTTGGTCACGGGCAAGACCGATACTAACGGCCACTCCACCCTCTACGGCTACGACGGCAACGGCTACCTCAGCAGCGTCACTACCCAGCTCGGCAACCAGACGCAGTGGACCTACGACGCTATCGGCTTCCTCACCAGCCGCATCGATGCCATGAAGCGGACGACGACTTACACCCCCGACGGCTGGGAGAGGCTGGTCACGACCACGTACCCCGACAAAACCACCAACACCTACGGGTACGATCCTAACGGTAACTTGACCAGCTTTAACAACCACACCGGGGCTTGGACGCGAAGCTACGACGCTGATAATCGTTTCTTAGGCGAGAGCATCGGCGGCAACACCCGCATCGTCGGGCACAGCTACGACGCGCCGGGCCAGCGCGGCCTGCTGTCCACGACGACGGATACTGACGGGCGCG
>JAABUP010001546.1_pt1 | contig 48275 bp, 51 predicted proteins | sample 5559201 | NCBI WGS metagenome assembly JAABUP01 (sample SAMN10711887, study PRJNA513373) | rock metagenome | isolation source: Antarctica rocks | place: Antarctica
GATCGTTGATCACAGGAGAGTCATGTGTCGCGGTCAGGCGTGTCACCAGTCATAACTAAGAACTGGTCACAAGACAAAAGTCAGCGTAGGCATTGGGCAGATATGGAGCCACCTCAGGAGGATCTTCAGGAATATAGACGACAGCATCGGTGACCATCAGAAGCTTGGCCTTCTTGTGATAGAAAGCCACCTCACAGTATGGCGCCAGACCAATCTTGCTTGAAAAGACCTGCACATGCAGCGAGCAGCAGCATTTCAAAGTGTCAGCCCAGCCAGCTCTGGGCCAGCCTGTAGCCAGCCATTAGGCCCCCACACAAGGTGGGTAAAGGTACTCATGCATTGCATGCATGAGTGGCAAGCATGCTGCACAGAGCATTTGTCATCTTGGACACAAGCCACCTTTGACAGCATATGCCCATACCGCGAGGTGCAAAGTTTGGATCATTGCAGCATTTGCTTCATCTGATCTTAGAACAAGTAAACAAAGCGACCAAGTCAAAAACAATAAGAGCGCCTCAGAGGGAAGACTTGGCACAATGACAGAAGCTTGCCTTGTAGGAAAGCTCTTGTGACCAGGGTAGCTCCATGTCATCTGAAGTCAGAACCTTTGCATTGAAAATGCCCAACAGAGGCAAGGGAAGATTCAAGGGAAAGGACCACAAGCTGCATCACCACACACAGTCTGTGAAGTCAGCATGTGGTCATCAACAGGCTCCACCAGTTTTGCCTTGTGCAAAACAGCTGGCACCCAAGGATGGCTACTCTGCTCTGCTAAGCTGTGTTGTGCTGTGCTACGCTATGCTATGCTACGCTATGCTATGCTACGCTACGCTACTCTATGCTACGCTATGCTACGCTATGCTATGCTATGCTATGCTATGCTGTGCTATGCTGTGCTATGCTGTGCTATGCTGTGCTATGCTGTGCTGTGCTATGCTGTGCTATGCTGTGCTATGCTGTGCTATGCTGTGCTTTGCTATGCTGCAGTATACTAAGCTATGTTATGCTGTGTTATGTCAAGACATGCTATGTCGAGCCGTGCTCTGCCATATTCAGCCCTTCCAGGTGTGGCATGTCAGGATGTGCTGTACGACTATCCTAGAGGGCTGTGCTGGTGTCTTGAAGGGTATGCAAGGCACTTCCTCTTGTAATTACAGGTTGAGCTGTATGTGCTGCAGCACATGCTGAACAAGGAGGAAGAACTGACTTGGGTACAACATAGACTTGCGCCTCAGGGAACCTTCTCTGAAAGGGGCTGATGAATATCTTGTGCTCGTAAGCATGAGTGGTGAGGATGATGTGCTTGACAGGGGCATCCAACTCCTTCACCAGATGCATGCATTCCCTGCGGTCGTCAAACTCCATGGCACAACTCTAATTGATGCAACTTGAGCTGCACTCATTCAGTATTGTATTGATAATTCCTATGCTGCTGTGCCCATGCACTATGCAACTCGCGGTTGATGCAATGATGATGATGATGATGATGATGTATTGCGCAATCACTGAACACAAACAGCAGACTTTTGAGTTTAATGTGCTTGTGCAAAAAGTACCATAAGCGCATTGGCGTCGTGTTGTGAGGAGCTTGCTTTACCTTGTAGGGGCAATAGGAGCATACACCAGCAGCTCGCCATTCTGCAGCTTGACGACAGTCATGCGTATGGTGGTTGTGACATTGAGGCCAGCTAGGGACTGCTCCTGCTCAAAGCACCAGATGGTGCCTGGCTCTACCTGAACGTGTGCCAGATCCTCAGCTGATGCATGCGCCAGTGTCAGCTTGCTGCTGTTTTTAGCTGACGTATGACTGCTACATCATTATGTCTGACGAGTTTTGTTTGCAATCAATGCAACATATGCTCAACAAGAACGAGCAAAAGCATGAGAAGTTGGAAAACTTGAGGGCCTCATGCAAGATCAATCTGGGTGCCAGAAAAGGAGCTGAATGCTAACATATATGGCCAAAAGCATGCACAAAAGCAAACCCACATGCGCAAGTAATCAGATGCATGTGTACCTAATGCATGAATGATTTTTCCAACCATCACCTCAGTTCGCACAGTTTGCCGGGCAAACAGGGGTCCAAGTGGAAAAGGGAATCCAGTGACATTGAAGTAGAATCTGCCACCAGTGCCGTCCTTTGATGGCTTGCTGCTGCCGCGCACCACTCTGCCATCATCTGATGCCTGCTTGCCTGACAAGCTTTCTGCTGCCTCCTGAAGGGGGAGTGGGGGATGCCGAGGAGGTTGTTCAGAGGCAGATTTGCTTTTGTCTCTGCATAACAGGGACATGCATTTTCACATGCCTCTCTATACGGCAACCAGCAACTTGTTCGGTGCTAAGTTGGGCCATATTGGGCAGAAAGTGCTTCTGACTCAGCACTTCTTGACAGCCTGCTGTGAACAGGCTTGAGAGCTTGCCTTGCAGAGACAACAGCCTTGCGTTGTCTTCTGGACTTGGCGGAATGCAAGGTCCGAAAGGGTCGAAGTCTCCTGTTGAAGGTTGTACCGACAAGAGGAGAAGCCGGAAAATTACAGGACTGCGACATGGATCACACCTACGGTACAGCGGAACTTGTCAACAGTTCAGCACATTCATGTTGCGTTTGAAGACTTTTGTGCGAACGGCTGCCATGCTTTAACAGTGTCGTGTTATGCTTTACGCGAAACATGTAGTGGTGGCACTTGCGTTGACCAAGCATGCACCAGAGCGCAGCAACGTGCAGAGCAGACACGAGACGCGCCTTAGTGTCCATACTCGTCAATATTGGATTTGAGATGATAAAATCAACAGAGGCATAATAAACCCAACTGCTTCGGCCATAGATAGAAATGCATCAGGTGGTCATTGATTCATGCAACGACTCTTGAGGTCTATGTACTCAAGCGCACTCCGTGCTTCCGTACTGCGCTTGAGGGGCAAGTCTTGTTACCCTGCTTGAACTTCAAGCCTTAAAGACCGCAACAGACACTCAAGTTAATGCCATTCAGTCTGACAGGCGGGCTGTAGGACATCTGTCTGAGCTTGATTTGTTCCTGCTGATCTCGGTGCATGCGTATATCGGTCATCAGCTGGCAGACGACACTCTTGCTTCACTTTTGTTCTGTGACAAGGGACAACAGTGAGGCTTGTACCTTAACCCTAACACAGCATTGTATTGACATTGATTCAATGCCACCTGCGCAAAAGCAGTATCGATAGACACAACAGAGGGAGTCAGCAGCATGCAAGCGTTCCCTCAGTTCACGGTGGTGGACAGCAGGCTACAAGCTGGTAGAGGAGAAGAGTTCTCGGCAAGTCGGCAGGTCAGTCAGTAGGCCCCTGTTGCCCGTATCTACCTTGGGGCAAAGAAGCACTTTTGACTGAAACGCCTCTGCATGCTTGCGCTTTGAGCAAAGGTCCCAGCCCTTTTCAATTGCAATCAAGCAATTCATGTCTCTGTCCTGCAGAAAGAGAAGGATCTTGCGCATGCACAGCAGTCCTATGATGATGCAGAACCTTGGCACTTGCCAATTGGTCATCGTCCCCAAGATAGCCTGGACACAGAGGGATTAGCCATGGCATCTACAGACACAGCTATCCCTGAAGACAACAGGGGATACAGAATGTTGCAGAGAATGGGCTGGAAGGGAACTGGCCTTGGCCGAAACGAGAATGGTGAGTCTTGCCCAATTGTAGTCACATCGATGCAGTCTCATGTGCCAAGCTGTCCTTACAGCACATCGTCATTAGCTGCACCATGATTTGCACTTCTGGCACGGCAAAGTGCCAGCAGTATTGCCCATCAGTCATCTCATGCACATTCCTTATGGGACCATGAGAAATGATGCAAGAGCACGCTATGTCACAGTAGTACGCAATGCTTCTGTGCTCGATAGCTGCATGCTCCTTGCTGTTGCAGGCATTGTTGAGCCAGTCAAAGGTGGTGTAGAGGCAGGCCTAAGGCTTGGTGTTGGCAAGGCTGAGCAGGACACCTTCTACATGGCAGCAGATAATGTGGTCAGAAAGAAACTGGAAGTGGAATTGCAAGCTGATGAAGATCAGACTAGACGGGATAGGCGAGAGGTGCGCTCCATCTTGTCTCTTATGCTGATCATATATAGACCTGCTGCTGGTGCTGCTACTGATGGCCTGGCTTATTGCTGTGTGTGGAAAGTGAAGGGACAACAGTATCGTCTTCGCATGCATTACGTGCTACAACGCTCCGATCACAGCTTTACGTTGATGCTGAACATTCCTGGGCTTCACCTGTTTTGTAACCATGTTTGCTTTCTGGACCTTTCTTGGTCTTACCCTTCAGTAAGGCCTCATTGAGTCATCTCTTGTCCTGGCTGCTTGGAACACTCTGGGTTTCATGCTGGTGTGCCGTTCTGGCTCCAGGCGCCCTGGCAGTGTCTATCACGCACAGTTGCTGTGTAGATGCAAGCAGAGCGAGATGAGCGCATCAGGCAGGACGTGACCACAATGCAGAGGACCTTCTATTGCCAGGTGCGTGTTGACACTGAGCTATGATGCAGTGCATGTCTCTGATGCTCTTGTGTCTGTTTGTATTGTGCCATTGAAGCCAGTCAGCAATAACCACTGTGTTCATGACCCACACAGGCTGCATTCTCATATACTGGTACGTACTGGTACATCACTAAACCTCATTCCTGAGATCATGCAACTCCCTGTGTGCTCTTGTATGTAAGCTTGTACTTGGCCTGTGTGCAGACATGCAGCAAGCAGTACAAGAACGCTTCCGAAATGGAGGCACACATGAGCTCATATGATCATCACCACAAGAAGGTATGCAGCAAAAGGAATCTACATCTGTTCTACGCAGTGCATTCATGACACCTGCTTGCATGCGTGTTGTACCTCTTCTATCTGTGCTATGCAGTTTGCTTTTCAGGCTGCTGCAGGCCGTGCGGGCAACATGTACAGGACAATCTAGATTCTGTGTACAATCAGCTAAAGCTGCTTAGCCACAAGTATTGGGGTGGCATACCGTCTTGATCACCAGATCACTAAGCCAGAGATGCAAATTCTGTACTGACTTGGGGTTTGCTTACGAGTAGTGCATATCAGCACACACAGTTCCTGCCATAAGTTCTGCCATGAGTACGTGATGTAGTACGCAATGTCCATGTCAAGTCATCATTCAGGGGGCATGAGCATAGCTATATCAGTACAGCTGTACTTGCTCAGATATCACTGTGGTGCAGCGCCTTATTGAAATGAGAGTAGATGAGGCAGAGCGCACTCGTGGCGTTAGAGACAAGAAGGAGAAGAAGCGTGCTGACAAGGAAATGGCGCGTCTGCAAGCACAGTATGTTTTTCTCTTCTGTATGCCATACAGCATGTTGCTTTGTCTGTTTTTCATGCTTAGTAGGAAGTCAAAGGTGGATGAGTACAAGAATGGTTTATACATGGAGACCTTCTGCAACAGATGCATTTACCTGTGCCTCCTGGCATGCTATTGTGTATCCTGTATCTAAAGCAGACTTGCCCCAACGGTCTTGCGTCATATCGATATGACATGCCTGCAATTCAGAGCAGCTCATCTTGCGGTGCTGCAGCGAGACTGCATGCATGCCACCTGAGCTGTGCTGCACTGATCCTGCGTGCATGCCCCCTAAGCTGTGCTTCGGTATCATGCATGCATGCAATTTGAGCTGTACTATGGTGTTGTGCAGAATACAAGCTGCTCAGGCAGCTGCTGCACCAGCTTCTGCATCAGCTGCCCCACCACCTCCTCCTACAGAGGCAGCACCGCCCCTGCCACCCCTACCCCCTGAAGAAGATGCTCAGCGCCCTCCACTGGTCCCGCCCCCCGAGACATCATACCCCCCACCTCTACCCTCAGCATCTGCAGCTCCCTCTCAAAAATTCCATCATGGTCAGCAGTACAGTTGGCAGCCTCAGTGGGGTGATCCTGGCCCAAACTCCAGGAATACACATGGCAGCCCTTGGCCCAGCACCAGGACCGCCCCCACTGTGGGTGGCTGGCAAGAAAAGGCCAATCCTGGAGTTGCCCCTGTAGCACAAATACAGCAGACTCGACCCAGCAATGCAGGGTTGTCTCTGCAGAGGGCCAACTTGCTGCCAGATGTTCACATCAAGGCAGAGCAGCAAGTGGGTCCTGATGTGGCAGGCTTTGTCAAACAAGAGTCGGCTGGTACATCAGGCAGAACAGGTTCTGGCAGTCACTCCTCTCAGGTCAAGCAAGAACCGCAGTCTAGTGGCGCGGTTCAGTTTGGCTTTGGAGGCAGGGCAAAGTCATCTGGCAAGGTATGCCTCGTTAAGCTGTCTCCACATGAATCCTAGGTTCAGTCTGTGCTGTCCTTTCATCTGGGCATTGTATCATAAGGCGCAAATCATGGACTTGCCCGCAGGCACGTATTTTGTGAGTACATAGCTTGCGCTGAGAGCTACGTCAGCAACATATGTCACGGCCTTGTGATACACCTTGTTTGTTTCATACAGGTGTCAGGAGGAGGTCTTCGCTCTCTAGCAGGCTCAGGCAGTAAAAGGCCTGGTGTGGTCGTCAGACCCAACTTAGCAGCTTTTGGCAGTGCTGACTCTGACTCTGATGGAGCATCTTGAAGTGTGCAGATATGCTAGAAGCATTGCTACACAGTAGCAATGATGCTTGATGCAATCATTGAGTGTAATTGGGATCGATTATTGCTTTTACAGTAGGCTCCCGCGCCACTACAACTGCATAAACCTGCCAAGCTTTCTCTCTTTGTGAACAACCAGAGTACTGCCTTGAGTACTGGAATGTCATATGGATTTGAATGTCATATGGCATAGGGAAATGGGCTAGTTATCAGACAGCGTTTGATTCCTGTGAAAGAAACCTTATTTTCCACCAGATGGGCGCTGCAGGGTTCAGACACACACAAGCACATCTGGCGTACCCAAAAACTCTGACCTGGTCAACGAAATTAAAAGGCGTCTGTACCTGGTCATTGGTCAAGGCAGATGCATATGCACATGCATGGGATGGTTGCAAATGTTGATCCTGCACTTACTGCAACAGGCTAGAGGAGCGCTGGCAACAGCTTGGTAACCCGGGGGGTGCTACATAGCAGTGCAAGTGCTGTGCACTTGGTGCTGTTAAGGTATGTCAAACAAGTACGGTAACAAACCACACACTTGACCAGGGAATGATGCGTCTTGATCGAGTGATGAACTGCAATGCAAGAGACCAGAGCAGAGACCAGCCTTGACGCGTGCTCATGCAAGAAAAGTGCAGCAGGTTGGGAGGCTTTGCGGCAGATTTGGCGACAACACCAGTGCAGGATGCGTGGACGGTGACCAGCACATTTCGAGACTCCAAAATTGCGCAAAGCGGCCAACAAACATAACGCACTTCTTAGGTTTACAGGCACGATGTCCACTGATCAGCCGGCATAGTCTATCATGCACACAGCCACCAACGTGAGGTAGCATTGTGGCTGCTCTTGACCTTGGCAGAACCCAGAGACGGAGAGAGATTACAACGCTTCCGAAGCAACGCAGCGTCAGGGACGTACGCTCTTGAACCCCAGGGGCTGACTGACACTATCCCGAAGAGTTGACCCATACCTTGGCAGTGTACGTTGGCAACTGGAAATCAGTGAAACGTGCGAGCTTCAAAATCGTATCTTCACCAGTTTTTGAGACGCAGCGCTTGCGCAGCTTTCGAGAACTAATTGAGGACATGCTCCTTGTCGCTCAAACGCACATACAACCCAACCACCAAATGGGTTGTCTCCTATAGTAATAGGAGGTGTCCCCACCTGGGGTCCGATGAGGCCAGGGTGATGGGCTCTGCTCGGCAGCTTAGGCGCCGCGGTGCCTGTTCCTGAGCCTCTCCGACTGCCTGGTGACGGGCATCTCCGCCCAATAAACACAGATTGGGTCCAAACACGACACAAAATTAAATATTACAATCATCACAAACAGACCCAAATTCACACCAAATCTCATCTGTAACATGTCGGCATTACCCTCGTGCCGCAAACATCCATCAACCAGCGTCATGCACCTCTGTGTGTGTCAAAGAAAGCATGCTCGATGATGCCTGCGCAGGCATGTACTGCTGCACCTCATCATCGATTCATGACATCCACCTGAGTCAGCTGACTCCAGGCATCAGCTGCGTTGCAGAAGATGGTGAGTCAAAGGCTGCTAACTTGCATCATCCGTATCTCATCAAGAAACCCGCAACCACAGGCCTTTCATTGGCACGTACCAGACCGCCATTCTGCACATAGAGATGCCACACAGTGCAAGCATACAAACATGCTGGTACTGCAAATGGCTGTGTCAGCTGCTTGCAGGACATTACATGTGTACAATCTCTTGCACATGATACAAGACCAGAAAGATCCATCAGGATGAATCAGGGGTGTACATGGATTAATTTGCCTGCAATGTGGTGGATTGCATGCGGAAACGTTTGAATTTTTAACTTTGTAGTTCAAAACCCTACACAGGGGAGAACACAATGCTATGCTATTCAAATTAAATACCTAATGGGTCGCCGTGCAGATGCATCTGTGAATGCACACCAAAGCTAGCTGTTCTACAGGTGCAATGCAATTGTTGTACATACTGTAGTTGGTACAGGTAGCTTCTACATAGCCATGCTTTCAACACCATCATTGCGAGGCTGAGGGAGGGCCAGCTGTTCTTGGAGGCTGAACATCTCCCCCTGTCCACCATTGCAATCAAGCTTCTCACCATGTACAGCTACCAATTGGCGCAATATCTGCTCCAGGTGCGCCTGCAAACAGCATGATGGCGGTCAACAGAATGAGGAAAGTCGTGAGGGCAGCACCTTCCCATTCTACCCAAAATCATCTGATGCTTGTGTATCTGCTTCAGCTAGCGTGCTTGTGGCCTTGATTATGTGAGCTCATGCATTCAAAAGTAAGTGGAAACAAGGATGTATCATTGCCCAGAAAATGGCTATGCAGGGTTTTTTAGCATTGCATTACCCGCATCAACAAGCTTCCAAGAAATTGCTGCAAACTCTGACACGATGTAATCATGAAGCTGCAAAGGCTGAGGCTGACCGTGCAGAATGTTTTCCTGACCTGTGGTTTCACCTCCCATTTGGGTTTGCCTGATGCTGAGGCAAGAAGCGCAGCGTTCACAACATCAGCAACCACTTCCCTTTGTGCATCATCTAGCAGCTGCTGCATTGGCGAGTCCTGCATTTGCCACAGCATGTTATCCACTTGAAAGGTCATTATCATCACAGGTAATTATGACCCTTGACATGAGAAACATGCAGCAGCTGTGGCAAGGTCAATGATGCTGTGTACATTGCTCTCAAGGTTCGTGCGCATTGCAAATGAGGCAAGTGACGGCACTGAGAGCATGCAGATGGTATGTAAAACAAGGCATTGCTGACCTCGGGCTCTTCATACGCGATCAGGGCCACGGTGTCATGAAGCATGGCGTCATAGTCTGTGGAACGGTGGGACATGATGCCTCGCAGTGGTGACAAGGTTTCTTGAGCAAAGCGCACGGCATCATTTATCTTCTTTTCTCTGTATGCACATTAAGCCAATGGTGAGACCATGCTAGCTTAGCGCACATGGATGACCCCCTGTCAAGAACTCAATGACAAGGACTTGCTGCTAGATGAGACTGTTCTGTCAGAACAGTCATGTTGGCCAGCATTGCTAGAGCAGGCTGTGATGCCGTAGCCAAACAGCTGTCTACAAAGCACAAAGGTTGCGCCTGCTTTGCTCTGCCTGTGATGACAAAAAGGGCATCGCAACCCAGCGCTCAATCCACAGCATGTTAGCTGGTTCAGAGCCACATGACTGCATGCTTGTCTTTCATGATCATGATCAATTGAGTCTCACCGAATGAGCTCAATGTAGTGGAGGCAGTGGAAGAAGATAAGGACATCCAGATTGGGATGACTGACCGACTCTAGCATGTCACGATTGCACTGATGCAGAAGCTCTTGGGCATCTGTGACTCGGCCTGCCATGATGGCCTGCCTCACCTTCTGCCGTACAGCTAGCTGGCCTGCCTCCTTTTCAGGCCTGCAGCGGTAGTGGCATTCGATAGTGTCATGAGCTGGAATCAATCATGTCTCACCATCGTGCAGGTGAACACGGCCTCACAGCATGACAGAGCGGTTCAGAATTTCCTTCTTCCTATTATCTTGCAAGCAGCAGAATTGGATTTGCTATGTATAGTTTGCACAGGTGCAAATGGCTATACGGTGCATCAGAAAGCTGCTTTGTCTACTCAACTGCCCCGCAGGTCCTTTGCAGACATGCATAAGACAACATGCAACCTTACAGCGTCATCAAACATAGTTGCGAGATCCAGAGTTGCAAAGTGTACGCAGCAACTCATAAGCATTGTGCAACACACCTGTGTCACACTCAGAATGCTTTGGTACTACAGCATACCTGCCAGAAGTGCTTGCAACAGGATCAGTCAAGCCAGCAGCCTGGTCAAAGGCATGAAGAGTGTCGCCATAGCCATAATACTTCAGGTAGTCCTGCACAATCTGATGTGTGGCACCGGGTGATATTGACACGCTGCAGCATGCACACTTTGTGTTTCCAGAGGTCCTCACATCAAGACACTGCTGACAAGGATCTCCCCATGGATGTCACAATGATGATGACAATGGTGACAGTGCTGACGACAACAATGAACGTGCTGTTGAGGCACTGCTAGTGAGGACTATCTTCTAAGCGCAGCAGGGAAGACTGGCTCAATGCTGTGCCTGTTGCTAAGCACTGTCTGTTTTGCCACATTGGGTGCATACGCCTCTGCCACACACTGGCAGGCTACAACAAGATCTTGAGCGTATGCCTATGTGTCACATGGTTGAGACCAACTGAACACACCTTTGTACTTCGTGTTGCTGCTGCCGCCTTCCCTTGTCGATCTGGCTCTGCATGATACACTGCCGATTGTGAGTGCAATGACAAGGACAGGTGCACCTGCTTTGCAAGTCAAATGTGCTTGAGCTATGTGGGACACAGCTTGCTGAGCTGTGAGTCCCTTTTTGCCTTGGAGCAACACAGGTGCCAGGAAGAGCAGCTCATACATGGTCAAACTCTGTACTTACACATGATCACACTTTGTACTTACACACAGTTGCACTCGGTAAAGACAACCTGTGGTTACACTATGTAAATACACACAATTGCACTTTGCAATTGCAGAAGCAGAGGACCTTCAAACGCATGCATGGGATGTACTGACTACTGCACATCAAGATTCAAGCCAGAATACAGCCTTGCACGTCAAGTGATTAGCAAAAATACCTGGATGTCAAATGCAAAGGTGCTGGCCCCAAGGTTGATCGTCACTGACTCACTTCGGCTGCAGGGCAGGGTTTAACGCTCAAGTCTGTCCGTAAACTTGTGCTGCTTGATTGCGGTCACATGCCATTGTGCATGCAAGTGACAGTTGATGATTATATGCACAAAGAGATGGACATGCGTAGAACACTGCCATCTGACATGTAAGCAGACATCCATGATAAACATTTCAGGATTATGCTGAACATGGATAGAAACAAAAGCAGAACGAACTGGCACATGGATATGCATAATATACAAGCTTATACTTTTGTCCCAACACAAAGCAACCCTCAACAGGCTGACCTGTGCATGCCAATGGTGGGATAGAATCTGAGAGGGGGGACATTCCTAAACGCTATCCCCAGCAGCTTGCCATTCTTCCTGAAGCCAGTATTTCACATATTCAGGCAACAGCTTTGTCATAAGGACTAGTCAGACTGAGGGCAGTGGCCTGAGGGCTGTCCATCTGTTTGCCCTGACACCAGTCTGATGGGTTCCATATAATGGGGGCAAGCAGTTGATACAAACACCATTGTTGGTCCACTGCTTGAGTCTGTGTCGTATCCATACATGGGTCAACAAGACAACACAAGGCCGAGCAAAGTCAGGCTGATTACGTGAAGAAGATCTCCTGTGTCTCAAGATTCAGTCCAGCCCCTACAGTGTCCCCCGTGGAATAGGTTGGCCCATACTCTGTCCCGCTGTTTTGCCGCAAGTTGTTGCCAGAATGTGCATACTTCCTACCATCATCTCCATTGTAGCCATATGTATTTGGCTCCAACCTGAGAACAATGCAGGCACAAGAGCTTATTGAGGAGGCACCTACTGCATCTGTAGATGCAACATCGTGCTGCACAAAAGTAGCGCAGGAGGGAGACCTGTATGGGAGGTGCTCAGGGCAACTTGGGTGACCTACCCTGGTTGACAACTGAGTTTGGAGTCTTTGACAGTGAACCCCAGTGTGATCCTTCCCTTGTCTCCCTTGTCTTGCACTGTCATTTCAAAATAGTATATGAAGGATTGTCGAGGGACTGGGAGGCTGGTTTGTATTGCTCCCACGTTAGTCCCATGCTGCCCTGCCCCAGAGTATTTGGCGGTAAGCCTGTCCTTTCCGACCTCAACAAAACTGCTCGAGGTATTGGTATTTAGCTCGAAGGGTCGAGGATCCTCCTGTGATTCTGCCTCATCAGCCGTCGATCGCTCGGGAAGCTGTGTCAATATGTTATGTCTCCACATCACTATTATACGACGGGTATTCTGACTGGCGGGGGCAACCTTTGATACGCATCAACATAGATTGTGCATCTGTAAACCCGCGGAAGATGCCCACGGCTTACGGCAAAGAGCAGCTGTGTCCAATGTTGACATGCCTGTGCACTTTCAGTTCTGCGCTGGAATGTCCAAAAACTTCCTTCGTGTTGTAGCTTTATGGAATTCTGGATTATGAAGTTAGGTCAACAGCCTTTTGACTCGAGACCGTTGAGCGTTACACAATTGCTGTACGGGTAGCGCATGTTGCACGAGCTCATGATGTATACTCTGGGCTAATACTAGTATGCTCTGTCTAGAAAGCACAGATTAGCAATCTAGTCACACGTTTGAGCTGTCTCGCGGTCCCTCACGAAGTCTGACCGCAGGAAATGTGGACACAAAAGAACCTTGCTCGACTCTGCGCGTGTGTAGTCATTGCCGTTGGCGCTGGTATCCTCCCTCAGCGCTCCACTACCCCATCGTCCCCAAGCTCGCTTAGCTCGCCCAGCAAGCAGCCCGGGCTTGGCAGGGTGTTCGAAAACTCAAGATCTGGCGATCGATCCAGGTATGCAGCGTCATACCCACGTGTGCATGGCAGTGTGAGTGCCAGGTACACGCCCGACAGGCGACGTCAGTGGCTTTGTGCCTTTGGCACCAGTGGCCCTGCTTGAGAAGCTGGTGAAATTCACACCTAGTCGTTGTGGACCATGACATAACCGTCCCAGTCCAAGATGACACTTTGCACCAGGATCACGCATATGAAAGCCCTTTATGGAGTCAACATGCATGACTCCAGGTTCAGAATTCTAGAGGGTGCAGAGGACACCTTAGGGGAATATTTACGGGTAGAAGAGCTCATTCGAGCTGGTTCGCCAGGTTGGTACAGGATATGGGACGACACAACCTGAACTGATCAATGGCATGTTGTGGGTCACATTGAGTGTGCTTGTGGCTAGCATGATGAAGGATGACTGATGCACTACATGCATGCAATATGGCATAACACATGCGCACTGCAATGGACGTGCCACATGTACATTGACAGATTCACAGAGGACTAGAGTACTGCCCTTCTCATATGCAGGTTTTGAAAAGGGTAAAAGTGGATCACCACCCCTGCATGTTCACAACCACCAGCAAGAATGCTTTGAAGTACGCAGTGGCAGGTATGTCCTGCTCTGACCTGGTTATGCTTCAAATGGCCCTATGCCTTGTCAAATTTCTGTGACAGTCAGCAACAAGACAAAATGTTGACATGCGCATGCAGCTTTGACTTCAACACTCAGGGCTATCATGCGTAATGCCGATGTCATGCATCGCAGCACCAAACTCAAGACATCACTGTCAAGCTGTCATGCATCATGTCCCCATCGTGGTGTATTCTCAGTTGGAATAGCGTGTCTGCAATGCTTCTGCAGTTTCAGTTATCAAATAGAGGGTGTGGAGGGGTATTTGGGGCCGGGTGACAAGGCAGCCTGCATTCCTGCAGGTATGCCTGATGTTCCTGCAAAGTCATTGTGTTTTATGTATAGACATGCACACCACCAGTAATGTATGCATGTATTTTAGTCTCTGACACCCTTGTACAAGATGCTACGTTGCATGCTGCAGCAAAACCAGATCTGTTGCATGCTTGTCTGCTGCAAGGGTGGATCAATCCTATGTCAATTTCACTGACAAGCCTCCCTAAACATCTCATGATGACTTCATGTTGCGGACATTTCAATTGAGTGCCGGTTCACCTGCAGGTCACTGTGAACGCCCTGTCATCTCATCTGCAGTCAGCAGTATATACCCCTCCCTTTTCCCCCCACGGACCCCCTCAAACGAGCTATGTCACTCACACTACTGGACAGCCTTATGAGAGCACACTGATATCTGCTTGTCTGCTTGCAGGAAAGCGACATAACTTTTGGAATGCTGATAATGCAACAGACCTGACTGTGGTTTACACACTCACGCCAGCCTTGACCTCTGAGAGGTTTTTCCAAACCCTTTGTGGTTTGGCTCAAGATGCTGGGACACTTGACAACGTGAACCCTTTGCAATTGTTTGTGACCTTCTCCCATTATGACTTGCAACTAGCAATTATGCCCAAGCCTGTTTGGCTGGTGATATCAAAAGTCTGGGTGCCTGTGCTGCAGCTATATTGGCATCCATATTACACCAAATACACTGGTTGAATTTCAGTTTGAGCAGTTGACATCGCAAGTACATTGGCACTGCAGCTGTAAAGTATTTGCATCACTTGGGCAGTTTGTGACACAATCGGTGCGCTGTGAAAGTCGAATTTGGTGGTGCGCGCACATTTGATCATTCAAAGTATTGTTCTGATACAGACTACCGCTAGCTCAGACAAGTACATGAACACCTTTTTACAAGCATGTGCATGCACTAAAAAGCGTTGCACAAGCAGACTCGCAGATGGACCATACGGAGAGAAATCAGTCAAAGCTTGATTTCGAGTAATCATTAGTCATCAGTCAGCGATGCAAAATTCCGACTTCTTTTCAAGCCTCGACAAACATGCCAGCAAGATGACAGCTCATTGACCAGGCAGCGTGTTTGTTCTCATCTCATGACGTCCGTCGGCGTCAAAATTGGCGGCGCCTGGGCGGTCTTGGACCAGCAGCAGGAGCAACACAAGGCTGTCATCACTGAGTTGTGTCGCCAAGTACGGTGTCAGGGACAGCTTTACGTGCTCACAAGTAATCGCAAACTTGAGTTCCCAGCAGTACTGAAAGAACCGGCTGCTGCTGTTGCAGCTGACCTGCCTGCAAACGTCGCACGAGCAGCTGTCCCGGAACTACGATCAGCTGCAACTCCAGCACAAACAACTTGTTGAGGACAACGCTAAGATGGGCGACGAACTCAGGCGCTATCAGGACTTGCTTTCTGATATCACCAACCAATTGGAAACTAGCAAGTTCTTGAATCAGGTAAGCCAGGCACCTTGAGGTGGCAAACTGCACTGAAGGCTTAGCAGTCAGTGTGCTCAGCTCAACAGCGGCATCAGTACAAGACCCATGAAGTCCTTCAGGCAGCACATGATACATGTAGCAAAACAGAGCACACGATGCAGGGTGAACACAGTCTGGTCCGCAGGAACTTGAGGTGGCAAAGCAAGATGAGGTTTGCCAGCTGAGGCAGATTATTCAAGATCATCAGGATAAGGCAGGGAGCAACAAAGCAGCTCATCAAACTCAGCTGCAAGTGCTTGAGAAACAAGTTGATGAGCTGCGTGAAATCATTGGTTCAAGCATGCATACCAAACGGGCTAGCATGCTTAAGCTGGAGACTGCTATGAATGCATTGAACCTCTCCAAGGGTGACGCTAGGCGCTTCATAGAGGTATGCTTGTTACGTAGCGGATTCTGTGACAATTGTCCATGGTTCCACACCAGGTATGGCTGCATCATGTGCCAATCATGCCTTGTGCTTACAAGGCTCACGCTGTAACTGGTGCGCAGAAGCATCTGCGCAAGCTGTAATCATGGTCTGAATTGCATACATCTTACCAACTTGGTCCAGCCACCTATCCAGGGACTTATGTTCCTTGGAGCGGCTTGACGCAGTCAACATGGGCCGTGACTGGCTGGCGTTACCCGTGTAGCGCAATATCAGGTGGCAGCTTTGGGAGTGAGCTATGAACAACTTCACTTGTCCTCTTGCTTTGCAAGCAATGCTGATCAATGTGTATCTTCAGAAACGAGATATCCTGTCCTGTATGTTGCATGTACAGCAGGCAGGCTGATTGTTGGCTTTGATGTTTTGCAGGAGTTGCAAGCGGTGAAGGGCAAGGTGGAGCAGTTGACTGCAGAGAGGGACAAGGCCTTGTCGGAGAATGTGATTGTGCGGCAGCAGCGCAACTGCCATGCAGACCATGCCCAACTGCTGGTCAAGGAGAACAAGCGCCTGCTGTCACAGCTGCAGGCATTGCGGCTGCAGCAATCACAGGCAACAGCTGCTCTACAGTCTAGCATGGAAAAGCAGGCTTGCACAAAGCAGCAGGATGGGAGAAAGCCTGCAGCTAGCACAGTCAAGATGAGGACATCTGAGGGTATGATATCTAGAGAAGATGATGGTGACAGTCAGACTTCTGTCCAGGGCTTCGATGGCCATGACATCAAGAATGCTTTGCATAAGAAGCCATTCGACTTGTCCAAGGGCAGCAGACACAAACAGCATGTCAGCTCCAATGCCATTGTGAAGCAAGCTCAACAAATGAGGGCAGCAAGCCGGACCAATTGACATCCTGAATGTATGTGTCAACACTCGATGTTTCGTCCACCGTGGCAATTCCTGTTTGCAGGTGGACTGGTGCTCAATGAGTACCAAAGCAGTTGCAAATGCTCAAGCGTGTCCAATGCATTGCGCAGCCTAACACAGCCTTGCATGACTGCATACTGTATCACAGTACCTCTATGATCCAGGCATTTCGCTAGGATCTGCAAATCAGTGCATCCTTGGGGTTGGGTATCTGAGATCCAATCTATAAAGCTAATGTTAGGAAAGTATGTCCAATAACATTTTCTGGAATATGGTGAACTTCATGAGCTTGTTTACAAGCAGTGTTACTGAAGAACAGTCAGCTGGTCAAGAGTTACTTTGCAGGCATGTTTGTGCTGCTGCTTCCATTTGAATGCAGCGTTCTTGGTAGCGGAAGTAAACAGGAGGAATTGAAGCGCCTCTCAGATAGCTTGTACAAGCCATATGCCAGGCGACAAGCACAATAGATACCCTTGAACAGCAACAGTAGTTTTTGACAACTTCAAGTGTGTGGCAACAAAAACAATTTGTTTCTACCAATAGAGTATAATCAGTGCAGACTGCATGGTTGACGCAAGCACAACAAGGTATACTTTGACCAGAAGCACACCAAAGGAAGACACACGTACGCAAATAGACATCACCTCGCTTTTTAAAAGCCCATAATCAACGCCGATACCGCTGCCTCTTGAAGTTGAAGTACAAATGCAAGATCCCCCTCTCAAATGTGCATTTGAAGCCTTTTTTGTGACTGTACTCCCATTCCTTGTTGATGATGCGGAAGGCACAGTCCTCATATGGAGGTCCAGCATGGATCCTGCATTTGCAAGGCAAGTGCTCCTGAGTACTTACAAACCTAAATGAAAGCCAAAACAGACTGAACAGTTAGCTGAGCAACTTGTGTACATTCACACGAGACAAGACTGTCCTGAGTGCAACATGCCTTTGCTCCAGATATTGAGCAACGCGCCTTTGCTCCAGATATTGACAAACTGACTCCAAGCATAAGCAATCATTTTTATGGATCATCCCAGGAAGCAATAAGCACAATGACTATGACTACAAAGACGTGGACTGAGCTTCCACAGACCAGCAGTGACACTCACAGCTGCCAAGAATTCAGCCCTGAAGATCAATATGTCAACTGATACTTTGTCATGTTTTGAGGTGAGAGTGCATGCTGTGAACAACACACCTGAGCATGCAAGTGCTGCCGTGCTCGTCTGCTCCAGGATCTTTCTCCAGGGAGTAGGTGGGCGCTTCCAGCTTGTCAATCAGGTCAGGATAAAAGATGTTGAACTTGTATCCTTGCACGACCTGAGTCACGCAGCAAAATATATGAGCCGACTGCTGCCTGGACCTTGGCCGGTCCAGCAAATCTGAGCACAACAGGCATAACAAGCAACTGCCATATGTGCTTGCGTCTGGCACAAAGAGTACTTGTATAAACGAATTTCTCGCATAACATTGCAAAGACCCAGTTTGTGTGATCAGATTTTGAGATGCGAGCAGTCAGCTTGTGAATGTTGCAACCTCTCGAGATGCCTGAACACACTCTTGAGAGGTTGCAACATTCACAAGCAGCCTGAACAGATTACCTAGATGTCTGAAAAGATTGCAACTTGGACAGGATCCTGGTCTGCTTACCTTTGGTGGGGGGTTGTCATGATCATAGTGAGTCTGGTTGTACTTGTTCCATTCATAGCCAGTGTGCACCCTGTTGAAGTATTTGGGCTTGCGAGGCCGGTACTTGTCATGCCACCAATACACCTACATCGACACTTGTGTAGAGAATGCGTGACAGGGTGTGTACTTATGTTGTGAATTGGCAGGGGCCTCCAGGGGCCTCCACAAAGGACTACCTATGAAATCAGACTTGTGAGTCAGCCCATGCTACCACAAAAGCCATCCAGCTGATGCCACGCAAATCATTTTGTGAGAACAACAAATGCAAATGTGACCACGCACTTCAGTCTTTCACTCACTCCAGGGCATGCTGTCAGGAGAGGCAGCAAGAGCGACCAGGGTGTTGGTGGTATACAAATTGTGCAAGCACGCAGTTGCTTGTACCTGCGAGTCAACTTGCATTTCTCCTCCAAAGGGAGCATCCCCAGCATCATTCATGTCTCCCATCAGCCGCTGGCTCTGCGCCTTGAACTGGCGTGTTGGGTCATCATCTGGAGCCTGAGCCCCTGACCGCATTGCTGCCTCTCCCTTCTGGGGCGCTGCATCTGCCAGATACCTGCATGATGCAAAAACAAGATTCTGTCAGCCCAATTGTGGTTTCAGACAGCTTGCTTGCAGACCAACTGACGAAAGGCTGCAGTGACAAGAGAGACAATGATGCACACACTCTGTCCTGATACACACAGGAAAAAACACACATGCACGCACGCACACAGGGATTCTGCAAGTATCAACACAGGATTGTTGTTGTCATGCTGAAGGCAGTGAAGCTGTTCCGTGGACATTGTCAGACACAGATGTAGAGCTGCCAGGTACCTGAGCATGGGATGTATGCTGCTGCTTGGGTCTGCAACCATCTGGCGGTAGGCCCTGTCAGCCTCATTCAGCCCTGGCACAGCCCCTGCAGCTGCTGCAGAAGCTGCTGTCCTGAACCTGTTTGCCTCATGGTACTGCACCTGTATGAAGTCACAAGGAGAATAAACAACAGCAGAAGAGACCAGAAGAAGCAGTTGCTGTGTCTCCTGACGCGCCAACATCCTAAGACTTGCAGTGATAAAACGAGTGGAATTGCAACCATAATTGGTCACGCCTGCCGTGCCAAATTTTGTGCAAGATTTGGGGACAGGTGCCGGGTCTGGGGATTTGCCTTAAGCGGTTGAGTATTTGAGCGATGCGCATCGGGTTGTGAGCCGTCGATTGATTTGGAGGGCGGCCAAACAGCTCGCACGGAGTGCTGCTGACTAACTTCCATCCTCATTTCTGACAAGCAAGAAAAAAATAATTAAGTTGCCCACAAGACGCGAAACCGGCTTAAAGTACTAAAGTCGGGGTATGGCGCAATTCTGCCATTTTGACCAAAGGCAACCAAACGGCAGGCCAAACATGCAGTGTGACCATGGCATGACCAGCTTACTGCTGCCAGTGTACATTGCTCAGCAAAACCAAGCTATGTACAGGTGAAAAGGGACAAAGTTCAACTTGTAATGTCAGGCGTTATTGTGGTCGCATACCATACCATACCATACCATACCATACCATACCATACCATACCATACCCTACCTTACCCTACCAAACCATACCCTACCAAGTCATACCATACCCTACATGACCGTACCAAATCATACCATGGCCTACCTTACCATGCCATTAGCAAATACTGTGATAAGCCACAACTCCCCTGTCAGGTTGATTCTGAGCAGGGCTATGCAACACGCGTGGCAGCAGCCTGGCTGGGACGACAAAACAATGAAATGTCAGGCTAATAAAGCCAACCGCTGGAATGGTTTGGCTTTCGACAATTACAGCGCAGCTAATGCTCACCTGCTTGCGCAACAGGTCTAGCAAGCGCTGATCGTCATCCTCATGAACGACGTCTTGGTTGCCGATGTGCTGAGCATCCAATGGAGCTGGTGACCACTGACCGACGTTTTCTTCCTCTTCCTCTTCTTCCTCCTCCTCGTCTGGCTCTGGTGCCCACTGCTGCTGAAGCGCATTGAGCGGTGGCGCACCATTGGTGACGCCAGCCCCAGCAGTGGCAGGGCCTTCTTCATCGTGTGCGACGCCAGCTGGGGGCGAAGAGGGGGTGTCGGCATCTGCAGCAGCTTCCTGCAGTTTGAGCAGGACCCATGACGTCACCAAGGCTGCATCTTGTCAGACATACATTTGTTTAGGTTTTTTTGTCTTCTGACATCATGGCTGGTCATGCCATGCAAGCATGCGTCAACTTCATAAACTTTTGTGATGATGGCTTATCTGTGACATGGTTGCCACAAGCTTGTATCACTTGCAGTGTCGCCTGAGCCATGCTGCATTTCCAGGTGAGTTCACAAAACCCACAAATACATTTGCACTGTCTAAAAACCATTTGCACTGTCTAAAAACCATCAACAGGATGCAAATCAGCTGGCGAGGAGAGTCAACAGCAGACCCATGCCATCTGCCTTGATCTTCACACCTACACCACCATGCAGCAAACAGCATACTGTACTCCATACAAGCACTTGCTGGATGGCAATTATTCACATCTAGGCAGAGCAGGCAGCTCTGCTGGACAACAAAAAGAGGCAGGAAACGACTGCATGGGCAATGCGATGGGTTGTTTGCACACCTGCTTCGCATCATCCCAGCCCATTTCTCGCGGAACATCTTCACCATCATCAGGCATAAGCTGCGTTCTGTCCAAGTTCTGCTGCATGAGGTCCCTGTGTATCTCCCGCAACTTGGCTTTGGCCTTATGTATCCGAAGGCGTTTCAGGATTGCAGCAGAGAACTCTGGGTCGGCAGCCTCGCCTGACTGCAGCTGCTCCTCTATGCTGTCTTGAGTCTGTTGCAGCTGGGCATAAGTCTTGCCTGCGCATGCGGAGCGGGTTCATGTTGAGAATGGTGCAAAATGCAGCGGCAGTAGGGAACTGAAAAGGGGTTTGCTTCCCAGGGAAGCCCTTGTCAGCCAGGAATGAGCGGAATGAATGTGTGAGGGGTTGAGGAAATGGCAATCTGGCATGGGATTGTGTCCTGAGAGAAACAGAGCTTGACAGCAGAGTAGGCTTTCATGATTTGATGATAAAAATGATGCTGTCTGATCATGATGAGCTAGGACCGTGCAGGGCTCGTCTTGTCTCTCTTTTTTGATTTGTTGAATGTCAATGTATACATAGAGACACAATCTAGATGAGCGCTCTGCAATGCATAGGCACTCCATGAGCCTGGTAAGCTGACGTACAGAGCAAGCTGGCAGATGCAGTTCTGCCAGATTGCATCAATTGCCCTACGTGCTGCTGCTCAACGGTCTGTATAGTACTAGCATGCGCCTTTCAGTGCACCACGTCATCCATACATGCTTTCCAACACAGCCAAACGGAATAAATGTCTGAATGAATGAATGAATGAACGAACAAATAAAAACCATCAAATGTTTTAAGGCAACTGGAAGTCCTAGCATAGCAAGTGCATGCAACTCCTGCCCTGCACAAATGCTGCTTCCTGAGCAAACACGCCTGTGTCACTACAGCACACAAGCACCTACCTGCTAGCATCATTTGGACATCAGAATCAACAGATTCGTGCAACCCCGCTTCCTTGATTGTGTACTTAGCAGGAACAGGCTCCCCTCTCAGTCGTGCCCAATCTAGCTCATCCTGCTTCAGTGCTTCCTGCAGCTCCACCTCGGCTATAACCATCAAGGCGTCCCAGAACTGCTTGTGCACAGGATCCTGGCTGTCCAGCTCCTGAAACACATATGACACAACCTGAGGCATGCGAGAGTCAAGGCTGTGTTCACACACAGCTGCTTTGTCGCCTTTTGTAGGTGCGATTCCGCTTTGGATGTCATAGTTTCTTGTGCTCGTGTTCATGACTGTTCAAGATCTGAAGCCAAGCATGCACATGACAGCATTGCGATTGTAACCACTGTGTGTTGGCACAGCTAGCATGCCCTGAGGGGTTTTAGGTTAGACAGCAGTACAGCATTGCAGGCCTGTAGTCTGACACACCAACAGTAAAGGAAAGGAGTGCGTGTCAACCAGTACAGCATTGGAGGTCTGTAGTCTGACACAACCACAGCTTAGGCACCGAGTACATGTTGACCAGAAAGCCCAAGTGTACCTGCATGCTGAATATTGCGGCATGCAGCTCCTGCACCTCCTGCAGACTCAGCCCAATAAACACCTTGTAGGGCTCCTCAGCACCCACATCAAACTCTGCGGCCAGGTGCAGATTTGCTGTCAGGACGTCAATGGGCTGACTCCTGCATCAACACCACGAACAGAACTCAGTGATGAAAGTTGACATCAATGACGTGTTAAATCGAGCCTCTCAGCAGCACTGTTTTCAAGGGGAGCTGCCATGCTGGTAGAAGGGCTATGAGCTGTTTACAGGCTGAACCAACTCCTGTATTGCTTGAAAGATATTGCTGATGGTGTCACTGCTTCCAGTGATACAAAACTTTCAGTGACAGTCAAGTGCAAATTTGACGACATGAGTACTTGTCAATGCCTTCCTTGTGTAAGCAAACAAAGATTGACTGTTTGGTTGGACTAGCTGTGCGTGATGAATTGCTGTTATGGGCTTACCTGCCTTCCCTGATTCGCTGCTTGGCTCTGGCCTTTGCCTGCTCCAGATGGAACACCTCTTCTTTCCTTTCCAGTTCTATTGCCTCTGCTTGTCCCCGTTCTCGTTGCAGCATGTTGACCATTTCTTCCTGTTCGGCCCGATCCTTTTCTCTGTCCAGGCGGCGCTTTTTGACCTTCTCAATCTCTTCCTGCGCACAAATGAACAATGCTCGCTGGATTTATCCTGGAGCTCTTGCACACAAACGTGAGAGTACACATTGAATGATTGGTGTCTCACATTGACAGCAGGGGTGTTTCAATGTAAGTGCATACATGTGTGTCTTTAGAGCAGACACATGACCCCTGAAGCGCATGTGGAGCCCTTACATTCAAACAAATGTTATGGGTCAAGCAATCTAGCAGGTCACGGGAAATGCCTGGCAGTTTGGAAAATTGCGGAGGCTCATTCTGTACGGTGATGCACCAGAACAAGATCATTGCCTTTCTTCACGTGAAATGCAGGCTGGGACCTTCAAGGGATGACATGTCAAACTGCGAGCACGCATCATGCAGGTCCTGAAGAACCATAGCTGTGATGCAGACGTGGCATTGAGGGTCCATGCTAATTCGACAACCTGAAGTGTTAGCTGATGGTGCTTGCTGGCGCCAGATCATCATGCATATTATTGATCAGGACTGCTTTCCATGTGTGCAGTTAAAGCAGGCTTCAGACAGGAACAGATGTACTACCCTCCCCAGCAAGGCATGCAACAAAACAGGCATCATGCAATGCGTGGTGCTGCTGCACTGAATGGAAATACGTGTGGTGAGACTTGACAATGGACGCTGTGCTTGTCACTAAAAGTCACAAAACAGCATACCAGGCGCTCCTCTTGTCTCCTTTTCTCAGCTCTGGCAGTGAGATCTTTCACATCCACTCCTGACTGGATTTGCTTCTCGAGCTTCTTGCCCCACACAAAGCGCTCTGTGACATTGCTGTCCCCAAAAGGGTTGTCCTGATCTGTGTACCCATGACCCCCACTGTGCTTCTTAAGGTGACTGGCGACCTTTTTGGCCTACAGGATCGCGTGGGGCTGAATATGCAACTCGGCAACGTGCAAAACAAATCATATCGTTTCACACGTTACTACAAGCACGGAGCCAGAGCAATATAGTTGTCTGCATGCAGCGATGTCTGAGGCCAGCGCAAGGAAGAGAATGGCACAGCAACAACTTTGTTGACTTGAAGACTCACCAGCTTCTCTGCTTTGGACTTCCTGTAATCCTCCTCATCTTCTTTGTCCCGTTTCCGCTTCTTGTCTTTCCGATCCTTTTTGCTGCTTTTGTCCTTGCCCATGCTGTCAATTCAGCCTCACAATACTCTCATGCATTTTGACCGAGAAGTGCCTCTCGACGGTGCGTATCAGACACATGCAACCCACGGCAGAACGAACGAACGCACATGTGCACCTGTGCAGTTGAGCGAACTGGTCATGCCCGTAACCGATCAAGCCGTAACCTCACCGTAGCAGACCGTTCACACGTTCGGTTAACCCTCACTCACAGTGCAGCAGACACAGAACAGACCAGCTTGAGCACAGGCGCATTGCGACCGTGCAAAGTTATTCAGGCATCTTTCAGATAGTCTGGGTGTACCGTAGTTGACTCGCCATCGTCCGCAAGCCAGTTGCTGAGTGATCAGTGCCGTGGAGGCATGGCTGCTGGCACGACCTTTGTGCAAGGTCGTGCGACATGTCATACCAATGCATCGGGCCAGCACTCTATGCTTTTCAGGCTTCAGAGGCATGCTGCATGTGTTAGATCCTACTCGGGCTTGAATCCTTCACGGAAGGCCGAGCTGAGGCAGGAGGCTGCAACAACCTCTTGCAGGTCTGCGCTGGCAACTGCTGCCTTATACTGACGGCACGATGCCGGTCGCTCTTAATTTTGTGCACCCAACCTGACAAGCGTGTTGATGCAGGGTCACAAGCAGAAGCTCTGTCAGCAGAGCCACTGTCAATGCAATTGCAGTTGACGCCCCACCACTGGAAAACCTGGAAACATGTCCAAGAGGTGCACACTGGCAGGTCCACAAATTTGGTGGTACCTGTGTAGCATCAGCAGACAGGATCAGAGAGGCAGCACAGCTGGTATGCAGCGACCTTGCAGAACAAAAGGTTGTGGTGGTCAGCGCCATGGGAAGTCACCTAACATCCCTGGTCAAAGTGACAGACGTACTGCTCAACATGGTAGCCAAAGCTTCCAGACAAGATGAAGGCTTCCTGTTGGACCTTGCAGCCATTCAGGAAAAGCATGTTGAGACTGCCAAGCTACTTCTGGTGGAAGGCCATGCACTCAACTCCTTCGTGTCAAGGCTTCTGGATGACATCGCTAATCTGAAGGCCATGCTTCGTGCCATCTCCATAGGTAAGCTGCGTTGCGGCCCTGTCCTCTGAATGGCAGAGTGTCTGGCACAGTGTCTACCAGATTTAGGTCCAGGGATCTGCAACAAGGAGACCTGCACAGATAAATAGATAATGGCACAGCTTGCAGCATTTGCACCAGCTGCGCGGTAGTAGCCATGCATGAACATTCCATTTCTTCCATCCTTATGCCTGATTACCTGATGCGTCAACCCTATATGTGTGCTGTTGCATGCTGTTTTTATGCAGCTTGTTCGCACGTGAGAAATCTACACTGCTATGTATTGCTAAGGATCAAATATAATGACTTGGTGCATGCGCGAACGTTGAGAATACGATGAGAAATGTATTACAGATACATTGAGAAATGTAGAACAGCTCAGATAATTGCTTGAGCATGCTGCAGCTGGCATGGCAACAGAAGCCTTCACTGATTTTGTTGTGGGCCATGGTGAGCTTTGGTCAGCCCTGCTCTTTTCAGCCACAGTCAAGGCCCTTGGCTATGACTGCCAATTCATGGACACTCGGGAAGTTCTGGTGGTCACTCCAACATCAGACGGCAACTCTGTTGACATCCAGTATGACTTGTCTAATGACAGACTTGATGCTTGGGTACGCAAGAATGGAGCTCCTGAAGTGATTGTGGCCACTGGTTTCATTGCCAAGAACCCCCTAGGACAGGTAACTCCAGCTGTGTATCGTCACCTTGTGGTTACGATGGTTGTATCATGCAAGCTGCAGTTTGTCACGTGCCTGAGATGCTGCCTATTGTTTGCAAGGGCTGCAAATCTCAGCTCAGGATGCAATGAAGAGGCAGGTGCACTCCAAGTATTATGTACATCATTTGCTGCGTGGCGTACTTGTGTGTTTACAGGAAGAAATTGCTTGGGGCGGCACCAGATCAGACAAGCAGTCTGAATGCTTGAAAGGATCACATTGCGTTTGCAGTGTAAGACCTAGCCAACAACAAGGCAACACTAGCAATGCTGTTCCACAGGTCACCACTTTGAAGCGCAATGGTAGCGACTACTCAGCAACCACAATTGGTGCCTTGTTCCAAGCCAGCCAAATCACCATCTGGACAGATGTTGATGGGGTGTACAGCGCAGATCCTAGGAAGGTTCCAGAAGCAGTATGCCTGCCCAGCCTCAGCTACCATGAAGCATGGGAGCTTTCTTACTTTGGAGCAAATGTGCTGCATCCTAGGACTACGCTCCCAGCCATGCGCTACAGCATACCCATTGCTATCAGGAACTTCTTCAACCTGGCAGCACCAGGTGAGTCTGGGCAGTGTAGACATAGTTACATGCCCTAAGCTTGACTGTGATTGGGAGCGGCTGTGGTGCAACCCACGTTTGCTATGTGCCATGCACCACAGCGTTTGCATTACTGTGTAAAAATTGCAAAGATAGGCTTCATTCTCGGCAGTGTCAATGCATCATGGCCATTCATGTCGGTGTCTTGTTGCGGGCTGGACTGTATAGGAGGACAGTGATGACGTATGCTGCAGTTTTTTTGGTGCCTTTGCATCGGGGCATTGCTAACATCATCACCATCATCATCTAGCAGACTATACAACCTTGGCAAAGCGTTGCGTCATGTCTGCGTGATAGGCCCAGGTTGGCTAACAATCCTGTTGACGTCTGTGCTGTTTGCGTGCAGGCACACAGATCAGTGATGTCATACTGGACATTCAGACTGCTGGCTTCCAAACAGTAAAGGGCTTTGCCACTATTGACCATGTAGCCCTGATCAATGTGGAGGTAAGCTGTCTGCCCTTTTGGAGCCCACAAAGCACATGGCAACTGCCTGGCAGGCTATCTTACTGTCAGCAAAATTTGTATTGTCACTCTTCTCAGGACTTGATCTGGTCTATCTTCACCTTGACATAAGTCTGTGCTTAGATTTGTCAGGCCGCCCACCCGCTTGCCTGCCTGTCCGTTTGTCTGTCTGTCTGTCTGTCTGTCTGTCTGTATGAACCAAGAAGCTGAATGGTACCGGAGCCTGAGCCCTGATTGCTGGTGATGGTGCATGCAGGGAACAGGTATGGTAGGGGTGCCAGGAACAGCCAGCACCCTCTTCAGTGCCGTACGAGATGCCAATGTGAACGTCATCATGATTTCTCAGGCCAGCAGCGAGCACAGCATCTGCTTTGCTGTCAAGCAAGTAGATGCCGACAGGACGCTGCACTGCCTGCACGAGAAGTAAGTCTGGGTGTCCTGACTGCACCTGTACCTTGCTGTTCTCATTGTGCAAAGCTTGCTGGATGATGTCCTGCAGCGGCAAGGCTTTCAGTGCCGCTCTGCTGTTAGAACAGAAGAGCTGCTGACAAGCTTTGGCACTGCGTGCAAGCCTAGGGTTTTCCAGCTGATCATTACAGGTTTAAGCCAGACTGCCAGCTTTGAATACAGCTCGACTTTACTCTGTTGACTGTGGGCCCAACATGTGAGCAAGGGCTGGTAGGCTTGAACCCCCTTCTCTTCCTAGTAGTCAAGCACCATGTGACACTAATGCGGCACAGCCTTGCGCTATACATTTCGCAACTCTGGAAACAACAGCAAGGCATGCTTCATCAACACACAATGCCACTGGTACAGTTGCAGGGCAGGTGGTGACAGTCAGACAGACAGATTTATTAGCCCCTAGCTCTTCATGCAGTTGCTTGTCTCTGCTTCATGAAGACGCATTCATGTGTTCCTATGCCTTGCAGGTTCAATGACGCAATCAGATCTGGGCGCATTCACCATATAGAGGCCATTGACAACTGCTGCATACTGGCAGCTGTTGGTCAGCAAATGGCCAGCAGAAAGGGTGTGTCAGCCACTATGTTTTCTGCCCTGGCTAAGTCAAACATCAACATCAGGTATGGGTCTAAAGCCTGGCAACTTTGCATTCCTGCTGTCAGGATGTCAGAACGTCTTGCACAGTCCAAAGATGTTTGCACTGCTTCTAGGTGTAAATGCTGCACCTGCAATTGGAATCAGTGGAATCAGTGATGTCGTTTTTTCATAGTGATTTCAAAAGATATTGAAGCGTGTGCAAGCAGGTCATGATCAGCAGGGGAAAGAAGTAGTGCTGCTGTGTCTCCTGCTGCACACTGTCCAGAACAGCTGCCTTGCCATCTCAAACTGCCAGGCGCATGATGAGCTAATCTGTAACTGCAACAATCTGATGCACCTTTGCAAGTGCGGACACCTACAGCTCTGAAGCCTTCAACCTATGTTTGGTGACACGCAACAGCCAGTCATTTTGGCTATCTAAACATTGGTACAGACCGATTTTTTCGCTGCATTACATGATGCCAGCTTTTCGATGTCAAGACAGAATGGGCATTAGGTAGGTACTATGTATTCATTTGACCCTAGGATTTGAACCCTAGGAGAACTGGCATCAACTAGGCACAATGCATGTACCTGACCCTAGGAGAACTGGCATCATATAGGCACAATGTGCGCACACAGTACATACCTGACCCCAGGGGAAACACGTATTGACTTGATAAATGAATGAACAGGTGCTAACAAGGTATGGGCACATGCAGGTCCATAGCTCAAGGGTGCAGTGAGTACAACATCACAGTCTTGATAGATGGCAAGGACAGCGTGAGGGCCCTGAGGGCAGTCCACAGCAGGTTCTACCTGGCAACCCTCCCTCTAGCAGTGGGCATTGTTGGTCCTGGTGCCATTGGCAGCACTTTCATGCGACAGCTGCAACAGCAAAAAGAGGTGAGCTTCCCTTTTTCCCCCTTCTTCCTTTGCCTGTGGCTGTTGTTGGCCTTTGATAGCCGATGCTGTCTGGTAACAGTATCACGCGCCAGCTGCACCAGCAAAAGGAGGTGAGCTTGCTTTTGTTCACTTGACAGCTGCCCCACCACTTCTTGGTCTACGGACGATGGCAGCCCTGGTTACTGTCCAGCAGAATGCACTGAAGAGCTGACAAGCTCTCCTTTCTTCCTTTGCCTGTGCCTCTTTTTTTGCCTGCCATGGCTTTTGAGTTTGCCTTTTTGACAGCCCATGCTGTTTGGTGACAGTGTTGTGCGCCAGGGCTGTGCTTGTTCGTGGCTTGGCCTTTCGGTTGCCTTGTTTGCCTTCTACCCCTTGCTGCCTTCTGCCCTTGCTATCTGTTGCCGTTGCTAGTCCTTCATTCATCGTGCTTGTTGACTTGCTGACGTCATCTGGCAACACTGCATGTTGTGCAACTGCAACAGCAAGCTGGACTTCCTTTGCCCTGTTTTCCACAGGCATGCGCTCATGCGTTGTGGAACTAGATCACACCCATCAGGTTAAGATAGCTACCTGATTTGAAGGAGCAACCCTGGTCTGCTCCCAGACCTATACAGACTACAAACAGCTTTTGTATGTGCGGGCACTACTACAATCAGCATAGTATTCAATTGTATGCAGAGTTGATGTTGAGTGGATGGGTGTCTCATACAGGCTCTAGGTGCAGAGTACAATATGGATGTGAGGGTTTTGGGCATCACTGGTTCCCGCCAAATGCTGCTGTCAGAACATGGCATCAACTTGGAAGAGTGGGAAGAGCAATACAGTGGGTAAGCCGCTTCTGCACATCTAGCTCTATGGCAAGAGGGGCATAGCCATCTGCCTTGCAAGCGCTGTACAAGTGTGATATTTGCGTACACAAGAGAGTACTGTCAGCTCTGCTTTTGGTCTTAGCTGCTATGTGGGCAATCTGATATTGTAGACATGGCATCATAGTTGGCAGGGATGATTCATCTGCTTCACAGCACATCCTTCCCTCTACAAAGTACTGCATTACTCGACTCACTCGCTATACAGGCGTCCGGAGACTTTGTTGACACCATACTTGCTCATGCTGGGTTCTCAAACTTTGGTCAGCTTTGCAAATGTGCATCAATAGCTGGGGCACTGAGAACAGCCATGTCTGTGTGCAGGCAAGCAGAAGCCGTGGACATGGCACGCTTCGCTGACCACCTGGCAAACAGCTACATCCCCAACACAGTCATCATTGATGCAACAGCCAGTGAGGTGCCTCCGGCGCTGTACCTGCAATGGATGCAGAAGGGCATCCACATCATCACCCCCAACAAGAAACTGGGGTCTGGGCCTCTGGATCAGTACCTGGCTCTACGGCACTTCCAGAGAGAGTCATACATCCACTTTTTCTATGAGGTGAGCATTTTGGGCACCCCAGAGGGTAGGCCACCCCAAAGGGTAGGCCTATATACCTCATGCTCAGGCTTTTCTTTGATCAGTGCTGAAAGGCTTAGTCTTTGCCTTTCCATTTTTTACGGGGTGAGCATCTTCCTTTTGCCTTCTGTTTGATGAGCACATCTGTCTCTTGCGTCTACAAGGGCAGACTTTCACTTTGACGGACCAAGTGAGTCCAGTTTGATAGAACCATCACAAATGGTGCACAGATTATGACATCAAGCATAGGATCATCCTCAGTAGCGAGACTAGGTCTGGTTTCCAATGACTTTCAGCAGCAGTGCTTCTGCAACGTAAGTCCTGGCCGAGGATGCTAACATCTTTTCACAGTTTGCCTGAGGTCTCAGTGATGACTCACAAGACGTACTCAAACCACTGAGGCCAGGACTTGCATTGCATTGCACATCCCTTCGTGTTGTCAACTCCGCTGAACCTGTAGCTTTTCAGACTTGTGACTGCATCCCGTGCAGTTGTCAGCTCTATCTTGTCAGCTGTTCACGCGACATTCCCATCTTGCAGCTGCTGCTGGCCGTTCCCAGACTCATACATTGCAGTATCTGCAGGACAGTAGGGCACTCACACTTTGTTTCATTGCTCTGTTTGTGTGTCTCAATAGCTAGGTTGATCTGTTCCCCGGCGATCTGTTCTTGAGCATCAACATAGGCAGCAAGCACAGCTACAATGTGATCAAGGTCTGTCACACCTTGTCTGTAAGCTTGTTACAGCCCACGCTCTGAGTTGACACCTTCTCCTTCAGGAAGAACGGCAGGTTACTTATATTTTCCAGCTGCCGGATAGCGGTGCACAGATAGACAGCTCGCTGAACTTCTCCGTCAGGAAGCTGCTCAGCGAGTTGCCTATCTTTGCAGCGCTATCCAGCAGCTATCAAAGATAAGCGTCCTGCTGTTCTTCCTGATGGAAGAAGTGTCAGCTCAGATAATGATTGAAAACAAGTTTGAAAATGTGGTCAGACAAATGTTGACCACATTCTGGCTCTTGTCAAGCATTGCATGGAGCCAGTAGATGTGCATGTTTGCATGCAACCCTTCAGGCAGGTGTCTTTTCAGCCATGCTCTGACCCTCTGTCTCAGGAGTTGCTTGCCCATGCCTACTCTCAAGAAGGCCAATGAGCTGATCCTCATATGCTGGAAGTGCGTGCTGTCGAAGCCGATATCTCTGTCCGGTGTGTGTGCAGGCAACTGTTGGGGCAGGTCTACCAGTGATAGCCACCCTGAAGCATTTGGTAGACACCGGCGACCGCATCCTCAAAGTAGAGGGCATTTTCAGCGGCACCCTGTCATACATCTTCAACATGTTCAGCCAGGACAAGCCCTTCTCGGACATCGTGACTGAGGCCAAAGCCCTGGGATACACAGAACCTGATCCCAGGGATGACCTGGCCGGCATGGATGTCGCAAGAAAAGTCACCATTCTAGCAAGGTACAATTTCACTTTGCTGACTCCCTTGCGGTGGCGTTGAAGAAAGCGCAACCATCCTGTGCTGTGTCATAGCTTGCCCCATACCTTGCAGCATAGCGTGTGCAGCATAGCGTGCACAGCGTGCAGGAAGCTCATTTGGGTCTACGCTGTGCCAGCTAGAGCAGCAGAGCCTTTGCACAGTGAGGGCATTACATGTGAACTGCCACAAGAGCGCGTGCTGCAGACGGTGGACTCGAACATTGCTTGAGGTTGCAGACTGCTTGACCAGCGCCTCTGTATCAACATGTAGCAGTTCAAACATTGATGTCTGCATCAATACAGAGGCATCAACAGTCTTGTAACTGCCAGGGGCACAGAGGCGCAGGCTCCATTCTGGAGTTGAGTGCTGTGGCAGAGCAAAGCTTGGCTTTAGTGCCACAGTAGACTGTCTTGTTTGCAGTGACCAGCGCACACTGGCTTGTGGGCAGCAGCTCTGCCGCTGTGACTGCTGTTTGATGCTTACAGGGAGGCTGGTTTAAATTTGGAGCTGGGTGATGTTGCTGTACAGAGCCTGGTGCCTGCTCCGTTGCAAAATGTAGCCTCTGCAGATGATTTCATGCAGCAGCTGCCCCAGTATGATGCAGACCTGGCTCAGCAAGTGAGTGAGGCAGACGCTGCTGGAGAGTGCCTGCGATTTGTGGGTAAGTCCTGTACCTGCCACTTTGCTGTACTAACCGATGCTGCTGTCCACTGCAATGTACACAGTGGGTTGACATGGCTGATTTCATTGGTGTGTGCCTCAGCTTGGCTGGTGAAGCTTGTGCTGTGATGTGCTGTTTCACATGACCCCTTTCCCCACCCCTCCCTTGTGGTACCCCGGTGCACATTGAAATCCAAGCAGTGCTGAAGGGCTTGCATGTCTGAACGCAGGTGTGGTAGACTGCGTCCAGTCTAGCGGAAGTGTTGAGTTGAAGCGGTACCCAAAGAGCCATCCGTTTGCCCAGCTCAGCGGCAGCGACAACATCATTGCATTCACCACCCAGCGCTACCAGCAGCAACCCCTCATCATCAGGTGAGACTTGTAGCGCATCAAGTTGCAACGCGCTGGTCTCTACGCCGTGTCAGGTGTGGTCAGAGAATGCACCATTCAATGAGACTTGTAGCGCATCAGATTGCAACATTGCGCTGTGTATGCAGTGTACGGTGTGGTTAGGGAATGCACTATCTAGGTAGCACCATGCACAGCTGATTTGCGCGCCACCCTATTTGACTCAGTATACCTAGTCACTCAGACAAGTCGTGGTTTCACATTACACACTTGTCAAGATATGTAGCTTTGAATCTCAACATCAGGGGTGCTGTCTTGCTGGTACCAGTGGTTGTCTGCAAGCTGGCTTGCTGGCACTCAGAGGCATGCATGGCAACTCCCTTGCGCCCCCCCCCCCCCTCACCCCTCAAGTCGCAGCAAAGCACACAACGCATTCCATGCTGCACTAACATTGTGTAGCATGCTATCAGCGGCAGCATGATACCACAAAAAGAGGGGATGTGCATGTTAGAGGTTGCAATCTACGTAAAGTATTGTTGCACCAGGCCATGCTTTGTGTTGTGCAGGGGTCCTGGTGCTGGAGCAGAAGTCACTGCTGGAGGTGTCTTCAGTGATTTGTTGCGGCTTGCTGCATACCTGGGAGCTCCATCTTGAAGGGCTGCGAAGAAGACGTGCGTACTTGCAGTAATTGTGATATTGAGTCTGGACACGCACATGTGACACAAGCTGTCTTGATTTGCCAAGGTGGCAGATGGATCAAGTACATGCCACCTTCCCTGGGATGTTCAATATCATGTCCTGAACTGTGTCTGTGGTGGTTCATGTTTACAGCAAGACTCGAAACGGTAGTCTGGTGATGAAGCTATGTTGTGCTTTTCTATTGCTGACTGAATTGTGCAGCCTCAGCTGTTAGGCTGGAGAGGTCAGGCGCCTACAGCACGTCCGGTGTCAATGGCTTACAGTAGTTTGTTCAATGACACTCAGCCAGAACATAGGCTCAGTGGGCACCCTATTTGTTGCAGCGCATGTGCAGCAGTACTGCAGCTTCAACCTTGTCAGCTGCCGCTGTAGCACATTACACACAAAGGACCATCAACAGAAGCCGAGCTTGACTGCCTGCTTGTGAGGCAAAGCGTTTGCGTCCAAAAAGTTCAATGTCATTGGGAAGAGCTCATGCAAACACAGCGACTTTATGTGCATATGCACAAAGACTAACACGAGCCCTGCATGCCCAAATGTGTTGCTGTGGGCAACATGTTTTCTTTATGGGGACAAATGCACTACAGCTGTTGCCCCAAGCGATATTCGTCACATTCTGAGCTTTGGCAAACCCAGCTTACCAAGCTAACAGCAAGATATGACAGCACAACCATGTTTCTTTCTGACAGTCTGAATGTGAGCTGCATGGTCAGTCTCAAGAGACTCCTTCTGTCCAACCATCAGTACTGTAGGTGCCTCAAGTCCCTTCAAAAGGGTCATCACACGCCTTTTCCCTTCTTGGTCTAGCTGCTGCATGGTCTGCAATTGGGGTCACATGTCATTGTGTCAACGCCCAAAAGGCAGCAGGTGTCCACATACAGAGCTATTCATGAGATATATTTTTTGCATATCTCAGCAAGCTGTCATTAACAAACTTCATTTACAGCTGACAACAAAAGCAGAAGAAGTGCACCTCATCATACACTGCCACATTGCAGGACACCTGGCCCTTGCTGGCAACAAGCTCAGAGTATGCCAGGACCAGTGCAATGGCAACACGCCTCTTCTTGCCTCCGCTGAGAGCAAGGATTGATCTGTCTCGCAAAGTGCCACCGGTGTAGACATGCACTGTCTGCATTTGGCACAAAAGTGATGTGATGCGGTCACGATGTGTTGCAAATTACATACTTGCTGGGAAAGCCCTCAATAACAAACACAGCCAGTGCAAGAAATGCGCTGTTCAAGAAATGAGCCTGACGAGATGATTGCTAAATGTGTCCCATGTGGAACATAATTCTGGTTGTGCTGGCACCATCAGGGCAGTGCTGCCAGCCAGTATCAGCTCAACGTCATTCAATCCGAGGGCTATCAAAATGTGTCAAAAACTGTCCACATGACTTGATCATGGCCAAAATTTGCCCGCTATGACACTGTGCCGTCTGGTCGAAGCTGACCTGCAGAAGGCATTTGCTATTGTTTGGCAGACTCTGCCCCGCAGGATCTGAGAAAAAGGGCGTCGTTTGCCGGAGTGCAGGCGGCGGCGCTCCTTCTACGCCGATTCGCAGTGTACTAAACACGCGTCAAGTCTAGTCACAGAATGTTCGGCAACCTCCTGTTCCGACACTGTACTTTGGCGCGCAATTTAGGGCAGAACCTGTTTCTGATTCAGATGAGTGATTGCGCATGGTACAGATTTGGGGTAGGTCGTGAAGAAAAATTCCAAACAAAGACAACAGTGGCTTGCCAGGCTCTCATGTTGTCTTTCCGGGAACTCAGCAAGCCGAGGCTAAGACAGTGTCATTCCCATCCCAACATACAGTTGGAGGACCTGTCCAGCACTGCACACTACCATCAAGTTTGATTCGTGACTGCATCAGGCATGGTGCCAGCAGCAAAAATATGGTAGACTTCAGCTTGGCAATAGTCAGTTACAAAATAGCACGCATAAGCAAGCGCTCCTGCAGAGGGGGCTCCCAAAAAGCCAGTTGCCACACCCAAGCCGACCCACCTTTGGGAATCAAACTTTGAGGGCTTTGCAGCAGCAGCTGACCCTTGGTGTACTTATTGTGAAGGGAACAGGTCCACACTAGGGTCACACAACAATGCACATCGCGAACTGTGTGGTAATCTAGTACAGCCTGTAGGGCTTGCCCATGCTGCTCTTGATGTACAGGCACCGCACATTCTGCCAGTTCTTCTTCAGCAGAGACACCAAAAAGTTGATGCTCATCTGAATGTTGATGTACAGCTCCTTGTCTGACATGGCAACATTGCCAACCGCAACTCCCATACATAGCACCTTCTTCAGCTGGAACTTGATTGAGGCCTTGATTTCATTGACCTGCAGGGACGGGAGACATGATGTGCGTACATCACAGATCCAAGCAGCTATGCTTCAGCAGAACAAGCTGACAACTAGAAGGATTGCACACTCAATTCACTCTTGCAACACCAGAATCACAATCTGTGGCAAGATCCCATACACTCACAGGAATGCGACTGTGTTGGGAAATCTGTACATTGTGTTCCTCAAGACAGTGCAGCTCATATGCAGATGTACTGAGCCCATTTACAACGCTAGCTGTGACCTCTTACCACCCCCATGATATTTCAGCTGGGCAGAACAGGATGCAACCAGAGTCAGCAGAAAATGTACAGAGGACAAAGTTGTTGTGAGTACCTTGCCCTCCAGGCTCTCATTGTGGGACACCAGGGTGGGGAACTTGCCAGCCTTGTTCAAACCAGGTCCCAACAGACGTGGGATCTGCTTGATGACTGTCTCACTGGCCAAGAAGGCACTGTATTTCTTAGCTGCACAAGCACAACAAAATCAGTTTCCACAGTATCACGTACAAGGACACAAATAGTTGACCTGTAGAAGCTGTACTGCAGTATAAGGAATATATGGCATACAGATGCATGGTTTGCGGCTGATCCGAGTACACACAAAGGAGGCATGTTTTGCAATGCTGACAGCGACCAAGCTGATTGGATGTGTGCATGTGCAGCACCTGTTCAACGACAGCAGAATGGCAGGACACAAATACGATGGGAGCAGTGATGTCCAGAAAGAATTGGTGCAGTGGGTAAAGTTGGCATACCAAGCTTCTTGACAAGCTTCTTGTTCTTGTTCAGCTTCTTCAAGTCCTCCACAGTCATAGCATCGATGCCAAGGGCCTTGGCCTCTTCGCAATGCTTGTGGTCTCCCAGTACACACACCTACCAAGGTCAAAGGTCAGTGGTGTTGCAGTATTTGAGTCCTGCTTTGACAGTATCAAGGCAACAGCAAAAAAAGGTGTAGTGAGAACTGTGTTGGCAATACCTTCATGCCAGGTCTAGGCATGTAAGGCAGCTTGACAGTTCCACTGAAACGCTTGTCCTTCTGGGGGTCATAGTTCTTCAGCCCAACCTGCATATTGTCATATCTATGAGCTGCTGATGATACTTGTCTGTCAATACTTTGATTTGATCATCTCGAGTCCAATGTCTGGCTGAGTATAATATCAAAATATAGATCACTGTTAGACCACAACTGCTGTCTAGCGTATCCTTACCTGCAGCTCCACAGTCTCCGTGAACTTGCGAGGCTTGGCCTTGGCACCCTCAAAGATACCTGCAAAGGTGAAGCCAATTGGTACCGCAAGTGGGCAATCGTTATCGAAACAAAGCCTGCAAGCCCAAAGTTTGCGGAGGTTGTAGCACCGAGCATAGCCGCCACGCACCTCCAATACCCTCGCGAAGGGTGTCTGATGACAACTTGCTCATGGTGACGATTAGTTGACCCTTCTACAATGTTTGCAGCGCTGCCCAAGCGCTGTGTGAGAAAGCAGCCGCCCCACTGCGTTTGGCATGCAGAGCCATGGCAGCCATCCCTCGCATCTTCGACACTACCGAAAACATTCATACAGCTTCTGTTCCCGTGGCTCGGTCATGTGAACCCTTATGTTTCGCATGTTCCAAACCGCAACAGCTGCAGCGCTGACACTGCTCCAAGCTCGCGTTGTTGGTGACTGTACTGGTGCTGCCGAGCTGAGGGCGAGCTTTTGAAGGCGGGGTCCGGTTTGCTGTCCTGCACAACCAGTGGCTGTTGGACGTTGTGATCAAGCACAACTGTGCAATGCAGCCTTGACCGTTGCCGAGCAGCTTAGTTGACACATTCCTGACGCGCACAACATGTCGGACAAGTCAGAGTACGAGCGGCAGCGCGAAGAGCGTATCGCTCGTAACAGACAAAAGCTACAGGCCCTGAACGTACCTAAGCTGCATCCTGAGCCAAAAGGGCTGTCATCACCTTGCAAGCGTGCTGTAAACCAAGCATCATAGTCGTCATATCACATCTGCCGCTGGCATCAGCCACAATTTGTCTGTAGGCGTGAAGCCCCACCAGCCTTCTGACAAACCAAGCAAAAAGCGTGCAGCTCCTCTATTGCATGTTGAACCTGTCAGGTAATCTTTCCTTGACCTTTGCCATTGCCGTTCAGCATGTGTACTTCCTGTTGCTCACTTTCCAGCAATGTGCAGGCGCAGCACAAGGCAGAGAAAGGATGTGGACTACAGTGAAGCAAATGCTCTGGTATCTCTTGATGACGTCAAGACTCGAGGCAGCATGCTTGAAAACGTGAGCTGATGTCTTCTGGCTGGTCACAGTGACTTTCGTCATCTCTCCCTACATGCATCATCATGTACGCATGCTGAGCTTTATGCAGACTGTGTGCGTGCTGCACAGGCTCCTCAGGTTCATGCAGATTACCATCCAGTCGAGAGCCGGGAGGAAGATGTAGTCCAGTCCAGCGTTGATCCATCAGAGGGCACAAGAGATGAGCTTGGCCGGCTTGTCTTTGATGATGCACCAGACTTCAGACCCACCCTCACGCCGAAGCAAGTGATCCAAGCAGGAAGCTTTGGCGGGTATGACCTCATGCTGTGCCTCGCATCCTTTGTTGGAAGCATTTGTTTGCCATAGCATGCTGCCTTGCACTTCCCACTGTGCGCTGCGATATGATGCTGTGATGAGCATTCATTGTGCCTGGCTGAAGCAACAGGCCATCATCAGTAAACCCTCACATCATTTGGCACCTGGCAAACCTGTCAAACGTGACATGCAGATGCAAGATTGGCAGGTTCCTTAGGACTGTTCAGCAGCCTGAACCTGTGTAGCTGCAGATTGCATACAAATCAGGGGCAATTTCACTATGCCCTAGTTAGCATGCATTGACTGAGGCATCTTCTGGCACATTCATGCAATGAGAGCACATGTGCAGCTCAAGAAACCTTGATGTGATGACGGGTCACACCATGCAGCAGGCAGTCTGGCAAACTACTGGATGCTGCAACACGCCATCCTGCTACCACATCTCTTCCGCTTGCAGCAAATGCCTGCAGGAGGCACAATGCAGCATGCACTGCAGGCAGGTCAATGGGTTTATCCAGGCTCTGACTCACATCAAAATGACTTGTCAGGTCTTCACCTGGGGCAGACATTCCAATCACCAGTCATACGGTACTTTTTCAAACGTTTAAGTCCGTGTATATCCAAAGTTGTTTGTGGAGATGCAGTATATACTTCAATCCCATAGGAGGGCGGCCTGGGATCATCAGCCCACAAGGGGTGGACATTGACCCATCAGAGTTCCCAGCTGACTGGTTTGAAGGGCTGGACTATGACATGTACAAGGCCAGGAGATACATTGCAGAAAGAAACAAGTACAAAGTAGGGTCTGTCATGACGCAGTTCTGTGTAATGATGAACAGTCACATGTGCAGTCATCACCTGCTCTAGATCCGGACCTGCATTTGGCATACGCAAGTGCAAGATGTGCTGAAAAGCATGAGGTCGCATGTTTGTGGTGAATGATGTGCTGGGGAAGTTGCAGCATATGCTAGTGATAATAATAACCACAATCAGACAGCAGGCTTAGCCAGCAGGCATCAGATGGGTGCGATGCAAGTTGCAGCATGTGCGTGCTTGACTCCCAGTGTTTGTCACAGAGTATGTCAAATAAAGTCTAAGACATCTCCCTGAAATAGAAACGCCTGACATTAGTGCCCAGGCTTTTCTAAGTTTAGACTTACACTATGAAACGAGTGCTTCTTTTACAATTAGTGACATTTCTGTACCCCCAAGAGGCTGCAGTGATGTGCGCATTGACCATGTGCAGTCAGAGATGCATCAGCTGGTTACTGCTGACAGCATTAAATATAGGCAAAGATGCATTGCTTTGCTTGGCTGAACAGGTAAAAGCAGGTCAGAATCAGGCAGATTGGGAGAAGAGTGGCTGGATTGCTGCCCAAGACCCGCGAGGCTGGTTTCACTGGTACTGCAGATTCTATCGGGTACGATTCCAAATTGTTTCACCATATTGCTGCACATCATGTTCCAGATGCCTGCTGCTCAGCCCTTTTCAGCAATCACATCAGTTTGAGCAGCCAACCTGCCTCCTGTGCATCATGCCTTGGTCAAGCCTAGCCTTGATGACTCAGCCTCAACACAATGATGACTTTTGACCAAACAAAACTTGTTCTGGATCAAATGTGGAATCATCTTGGGTCTGACATCCCCCACAATATCAGGCAAAGTGTGTAATATCTTTGTGAGCTATGCTTCAGCAAGGATGCACTGTATACAGCTGAAGCTTAGAGTACAGCCAGTCTGGCTTTGACAATGAATTTGCAACGATGAGTGGACAATGCTGCGCAAATGAGTGGACAATGCTGCGCAAATGAGTGGACAATGCTGTGTCGACGAGTGGACGATGATGTGAGCCTGTTACATGACAGGCATTTGGTGTGTGTTTTGCATGAGGCTGTCTGGCTGCAGGGGCGCAGATCTGCAGATGATGAAAGGCAGATAGGCAGGTGGTCTAGATGTGCTGGAGACATGGGCAGGTTGGTGCTTGTTCTGCAGTCGTGCATGTTGACATGTTCAAGCCCTGGATGTCTCTTGCATCAAACACTCTCGCCATGCGCAGCAGCAAGACATGCATGAGGCGGTGCCCTGTTATCATACCTGCTTGTCATCTGTCAGCTGTTGGGGCTCTGAATAAATCAGAAGTACCAAACTGGGCTTGCTAAATTGGCATGCATTGTGTCATCGCCTCGCAGAAACAGTCAATATTATCACAGGTGCACAGGCTTACATGTGTTTCTTCAGGACATCTTGAAACACGAATTTAGCGTCTGGCTCTCTGGTGTCACAGGTGGAGGCGCAGCCTGATCAAAAAGGTTGTTCAGCAAAACAAGCATTGGACCGATGCATCTGTCTCCCCCGTCATTCGGCAGAGCTTGCTACATTGGGCATACGAGCTCACTGAGGAGGACTTCGAGCGTACTAGACAAGGACTGTAACAGTACTCTCTCATCATGTGCTATGCAATGATATTATATTGCACATGAGCGCATATGCAGGAGCTGTTCCACGTCTTCTGGATTCACCTCCCCAGCAGATGAGCACAAGCTTAGTCTTTAAGTGCACAGATGACTTTATTGCAAAGCCTTTTTCAGAATGCATGATCAACGCTGCTCTATTGCTACTCTGCATGCCGAGTCATTTGGGGATTCAACCTATGTACAAACGGTGACTGACAATGTGCGACAACGTCTCGACGCAGCATTGCAAGGAATCATTGCAATGCAGTCAACCTCAAATGCAACACAGCAGTCCTTGAATGGAACAAGTCAGTAAGAGCAAACCCCGGACCCACAAGGGTAATACAAACTGTGCAGTTGCTGTCTGGTGACAAACACAAAGGATGCAACATTCTGACCAGCTGCAGACTTCCAATCTTCCAAAAGCAGGTATTACACACTTGCCGCCATGCTTTTGTGTCAATTCTGGCAGAGTATCATCGCTGCAACTAAAGTCCAGGGTTATGATGATCTGCATCGCACACCACTTGACTTCAGGGCCATAGGATGAGCCTTTTGGTCTTGCTCAGCTGTGATGCAATCAGTACTTGCATAGCTTAATGTAGATACCAAAGATGGTGCTTTGCATCAGCAAAATCGAAAATGCAACATGCAGCAAGGCACAATGTAGTGCAGCGAGGCAGCTTTGTGCCACATGCGCCCAAGTATAACAGATGGTCAAATGCAAGCATGTGTGTAGTGCAGAGGCAGGAGCTTACCCTGCATCTGTGATGACATCTGGGCAGACCCATCAGGCAGTGACTGCCCAAAAGACATGCCGTTGGCCAAAAGTGAGCCACCAGAGCTGTGCACGTTCATGCCCCCGTCTGTCTGTCCTGACTGCATAGACATGTCCTGCCCCAGGCGGGGCTGTGAAGAGTTGCCCTGCCCTGCGTGAGGCTGTGATGGGTAACCTTGAAACGCCATTGCCGATCCTTGGGACTGGGAATACCAATCATGGTTGAGTCCATGGGATGGCATGCTGTGCATGCTGGGTGCTGAGAGTGGCTGTGAGGACTCTGCTAAGGCATCAGTAAAGCTCTGATACATCCTAGGGTTTGGCAGCGGCTGCTGGAAGTGGGGCTGTGACTGAAGCTGACTGGAGTGATGAGTCAAGGGGGGGTTTGTGATCATGCTTCCCACTGGCAGCTGCATCGATTGCATTTGGGCTGATTGGCGCAGTCCGTCAGCAGGGGCAGTGCTGAGCGGGGCCTGGTGGTTGGGCCCTAAAGGATTACTCACCCCACCCATGTGGCTGCCCTGCCTATTGCGGGCATCAGCCTGTATTCACATGACACTGTTTCTCCTGACAGCACTGAGACTGACACTGCTGAAGCAACATTGTACCATGCAGCCACAGTGACAAGAACGCACCAGAAGGTGGCATGTGTGAGTTGCCAGATGTTGTGTTGCTTTGCACATGCAATAGACTTATGGTGTTGATCCTCCTTCTGTACCTGCATGCTTTGCCTGTTGCCAAAGGGCTGAGCTGAAGATGGCCTCTGGTACAGCCCTGTAGGTTGGCTGGGGTTGAGCCCACCCCCCATGCCAGTCTGCACAGGGTTCCCCAACCCCAACTGCTGAGTCCCCCCTGACCCTGCTTGCCCTGGGTTCCCCATGCCTGTCTGCACAGGGGCTCCAAGTCCGGGCTGGCTAGGGTTTGTTAGGTACCCATCAGGGTCCAGATGACTCACCCCCAAGGGCAGATGGATGCCGCCCATCCCATTCCCGCCAAAACGGCTTCCCGTCAAGTAAGATGAAGAGGAAGGCGCCGGCAGGTAAGATGCGCCGGCAGGCGGCTGAGATGCTGCGGCCAGAAGCTGCTGATGTGGCTGCTGCTGCATCAAGCGAGTTTGTGACAGCTGGTCAGAAGGCATGCTGCTGGTGTGACCTGCACTCATCACAATCTGCTGTTTGAGACAGTGAAAGCATGATGCAGCGCAACACCATCAATGTGGCAGTGTGCAAGCGCCCTCTCAGAGACCCTCTGGTTGTGACTGCACGAGGTGCTTAGCTGACGAGCAATGCGCAGCAACAGTTGTGCCAGCAAGCCACAGCTGGCCAGATATGACAGCAGAGCTTGCAGCACACAGCAAGTGCCTGCAGACTTCCAGCCATTACAGCATCCCTGCACTGCCTCTATGACCACTCACTCTACAAGGTGTCACAACCTTGGAAGACACCATGCACTGCATGAGCTGTGTCACTGCCCAAAATCACCTTGACTGACATCGCCATTCATGTGCTGCTGTGGCGCATCGGTCATGTTGGCGGGAGCAGACAGGGGGCGGGAAGAGGTGGGAGGCTCCCTGGAAGGGCGGGAAATGCTTGGCTGCTGGGCGTCCTTCTGCTTCTGTGAGGCCCTGTCCACCAGTTTCAGCAGAACATCATGGTACTCATGCAGCACGGCATGCTCCTGTGCCTCATACAGCTTGGACACACCTCCTGATCCTGTCACACGCACAGACCGTTGTCAGGGTCATGATGGGTCAACATGTTTGGGCGTTGTCAGACGCCACAATGGCTGTCCCGTTCAACAGCAACTCTGTAAGGCAGCTGCCAATCCCACTCAAAGCTTTCAAGAGAGGAAAAAGCGTATGCTGGCAAAGGACGGCTGTCCTCACATCCCATCTGTGCCTTCACTTTTCCAGATCAAAGGCTTTCAGATGTCCCTGAGGAGCTGTTGGCCGTTCAGATTTCATGAGGTCAATGCTCGTCTGCTCATTTGGGATACTCATTCCTGTTCATGACGCAACCTTGTTAAGTCAACTCGAGAGCAGTACACACCCTGGTCGTAGCCGCAAAGTTTAGCCTGAAGCTGTCCAGTCTGATTGAAAACACATCAACACATGTCATTGCTGGTACCGCTGACTGCCAATACAGGCCCTCGTGCAGGGAGCTATGCAGGGCTGTATGTACCTAACCCTAAGGGAAGACATGTTTTGCATGAATGAAGAAATGAACGAACAAACAAACGAAGGAATAAATGAACGAACGGATGAATGGACAACTGACTCAATGACTGAGTGAATGAATGTATGAACGAATGTGTTATGCATGCCTCAGAGATGAGGGCTGACCTGACAGCTGCTCGGCGGCTTCTGTGTCAAGGCCAGTGGCCTGCAGGGAGCCGTCCTGCATCTGCCCTGGGGCAGTCAGGGAGGGCAGCAGGGCTGCTCTGGTGGCCTGGGAGCCGGCAGGGCCGGAGGGGGAGGAGGGCTCCTGCTGCTCATGGGCCACTGAAACTAGCAGCGCACAAATGTCATCGACGCCACCACGCCGAAACATCTGCAAGGACAAAGCTGCAACCATATAACCACTTTGTGTGGGTTTTCAAATTGATGGCAATGACCACTGCATTTGGACGCATCACATCTGCTCACAGCTAAGGCACATCAATTGACTCACACATGCCACCTTTTTGTCCCTTTCAAAGGATTTGGCTTTTCTCGATGATTGCGCTTCGCACAATAGCTATTGCCCTTCGCACAATGACTATTGCTCTTCGTGCAATCAAGATGTTTGTGGACATCACCAGCAACATGCCCGGCAAAATGCCTGACACTCCACTGAAATGTCATGTACTCATTTCTGCAGTACCATGTGACAACACCCATGCACAGAATGTGATGCCAGACCTCGTGCACTGTCTCCTTGAAGAATCCACCAGGCTGTTGTTGGGAGCCACTTGTCCCCATGGACAGGGCTGTGCCAAGCGGCCCTGTCAACTGGTACCCTGGCTGCACACCGCCTCTTGTGCTGTGGTCACCTGCAAGACAGCATCAGCTGTCGTCACAATGACAGAAACATTCTCTCATTCATTCAATCATGCTTTCATGCACTCATTAACCCCGTATTTTGCCCCAGGATGAGGCATGTAAGATCCTGGGAAGCTCCCTGTACCAGGTCCTCTTTTGGCAGTCAGCAGAACATCAACATGTTTTGATGTTAAACCATACTAGCAGCAACACTCAGGTACATGGAGGCCTTGCAGAAGCTGCACAGCACTTGGCCTACGTCTACGTGGGTGCAGCAGCATTTCACCAAAAATCTGCATCTGACAAAGTATGATGACACTTGAGTATTCGTCTGCAGATGTCTCAATCTGCAAGCATTTTGCCCTTATGCAGAGCACCAGCAGTACATGCAAGCAGACCCCTATTTTCCCACTGTCATGCACAACAGCAAGTGTGTGATTCCGTGTCAATGTGTGCTATGTCACGCTCTCAGCCAAGCTTGGCAGGTGCTCAGTCTTGCTACGCGCTGCACAGGTAAACATCTGAGGCATCGAGAGCCTAACTTGAGCTCTGCAGGCGATGTCATCTTCAGATGATGTTTCATTGCATCTCATTGGCTACATCACAGTCATACAGTACGTAGAATATGCATAGTCAACAACACTGTAAGTGTAAACGCTTATCTGTAAAATCCACGGAGAAAAAGCCATTGAGCATGAAGTACCTGGTGCCTGACTGTGGTGCATGCGGGATCGGTGGCCGTGGTGCATACTGCGCGAGGCCATTTCTGGTATGGCAGGCAGAGGTTGCCTGTTGTTGACAGGAATGGCGGGCAAGGGAGGGTGCTGCTGCCTGTGGAGGGAGTGGGGTGGCGCCAAGCGTTGACGCTTGTTTTGGGCGGGAGAGTGGTGGGGGAGGGGCTGGTGGTGGCGGGAAGCCATGTCCTGAGGCTGGAATGCGGTCAAGGCTACTGCTTCCCGGGCATCTGACCCCTGTGCGGCAACCGCGGACGTGTTTCAGATGACACATGAGTGGCTGACTGAAATGGCTGCTTTCACAAACCCAATGAGCGGTTTGGACAGAAAGAGCTACATTGAACTGTGCTAGACTCTGTGACAGGTGCGTAGCACAGCAGCATGGCATAAGGAGGGGCATTTGTTTGTTGCAGCTGAGCCCAGGGTAAGCGTGCAAGCACACCTTCTGCGGCAAGCTTTGCAGAAGTTGATGCACAGCAATGGTGCTTTGGATGTTTGGTCTGAACTGCACGAACCTCAAAATTCTTGCAGTCAATGCACTTGCAGTTGTCCCCGCAGTAGATGCCTGCTTGGAAGCACTCACAGTACTTCTTGAGGCAGCCAGACTTCTTGCAGTTGCAGCCCTTATTGTGACGAGCAGTGCCAGCCACAGTGCCCTCCTCCTACGAGGCAGCCACAAAGGGTTTCAAGCACGATGGAAAACTATGGTGCAAACGCTCATTTGTGATGAGTATTTGCACAATGATGCTGCCAGACATCTGCACCTGCTGCGGAGCAGTCTGCAACATCTTTAGGTTCGGGCGCACTGCTCAAAATAGAGCCCAACAATCATTAACAAAAGAGAAAACAAAGCTGATGCATGCACTCACGCTGGCTCCAGCCTGGATTTTGGGTCTGAAGGCATTTGGGTTGCGCTCCAAGATGGCTTCCACAGCTGACTGCCGCGTGCTCTCGTTCTCCATATTGTTACAGCAGTTGACGCAGTTGCAGCCATCGCAGTAACGCCCAGATGCAAAGCACTCACAGTACCTGTGAGCATTCATATGTGCATTTTGTTGTGCTGTGCTGTGCTGTGCTGTGCAGGGTGTTGTTGTGTTGAGAGCAACAATATGAGCAGCTGTCAGGCAGTCAGGTTGCGGCATGAGATACAGACAAATAGATGGTGCAGTCACTCTGTTGGTCGGACGTGTGGTGGTGGATTGCATGCATCTTTGGCAGACAATCACAAGTGGAAGCCACAACGACATGGCTTTTGCTCAAGCAACTTGCAGGGACTCACAGCTTCAGGCATCTTGAGTTCTTGCAATTGCAGTGCTTCTTGGAGCTGCCACTGCTTGGCCTGTTTCTGCCACGCTGCCTACACAGGCAGTATGCAACAAAATGCTAACAAGATGAGTGTGTGAAACTCAACGCAACATATCTACATTGTCCGACTGAGCTTGATGGGCGAACCAGGAAGTGACAAACTTTTCACAGACAATGCAAGCTGCCTTTGTGTGCGGTGGGTACTGCATGATGTTGAATGTGATCTGTGAGCACGCTGTGTTGAAGATCGAGGTCTGACACCTTCCTGGCAGATGCACCCAGGAAAGTGTCCAATGATATGTGAAGCCTGAATTGCTCACCTGGCAGGCGATGCAACTAAAGAAGAGTTGGTGTGTGCTGGCAGCAAGCCTGGCGGCAGCTGGGGACTGCTGTGGTAGTTGTTGCCATGCACTGACATGCTTTGCAACACCAGGCCTGCTGATCTCTGATCATTGTGCATCTGACCCAATGAAGTGGCTGTCCTCCAAGGCAAGCCTGCAGCAGGTGCACTACAACAGTTGAGTGCACCTTGAGCGCAGCTGCATACGTCAGGTCCAGGTGCAGAGTGGCTGTCTTTCATGATGCAAATGGAAGGGCATTGCTATCCCTCTTCACGTAAATCCTACAACTGACACTGGTGGTGTGAGTTTGCTCCTGCCAGTCAGGCTAGTTGCTCAAGTGAACATGCAGCATGTTATTTGTTGCACTGCTGCACACAGCTGCCCAATCTCGGCCTGCGTACTCTGGCAAAGTTCTAAAACGCTAGAACAAGATTGCGGGCTCGTAAACCGCAAATCTCTCGTGAGATTGTGTGGTATTCTTTGTAACCTATTCTTGGACAAGGGCTGAAGAGCGACACAAGCTAACAGCTAGTCCAGAATTTTGCTGGGCCATGATCCCACCCACGATGAAGCGTGTTCTCACCTGTTCAACCTGCCTTGAGCAGGAGCTGCGGCAAATTTCGATATGTTGTTGTCTCGTTATCACGACCTCAAAAGAGTCAGATCTCGAGCTCCACCTGTCCGGGAGCCCTCAAACTTCAGAATTAGCACACGGCAGCGCCGATCGCCCCAGTGAATACACACGCAAACTGCGCAGTGTTCTACAATGGGTACAGTTCGTCGTCACGTACGCATCAGCTGTGCCAGCGAGGAAATTTGGATTCGTGCAAAGCCGCTTTGAAAATGCAAACTCCCAAGGAGGAGGCCCTAGAGCCAA
>JAABUP010001547.1_pt1 | contig 48243 bp, 51 predicted proteins | sample 5559201 | NCBI WGS metagenome assembly JAABUP01 (sample SAMN10711887, study PRJNA513373) | rock metagenome | isolation source: Antarctica rocks | place: Antarctica
TTCCTTATGGTTTGTGATGTCGAACATGTGCGTAGGTTCCGAGTGTCTTCAGACCCTTGAGACCGGTGATGCCTGATCCTCAAGGCTTGGCTGCGTACAGCAGTCTGAGCACCCGATATCCTGCAATAGTCTCCATTTGCGGTCATTGAGTGAGGCTCAGCATGATCAGTCGCGAAATTCCTTCCGTTGAAGCCGGAAACCGGAGGTCTACGACTTGTTGCCTACTAATAGCGTGGTGCTGCGGGCTGGGAGCAGTGGAAGTAGTCGAGTATAGGTTCTGCAAGCTTCCGAATTTGCATTGATTGCAGCAAATCATCCCTCGCCCGATGCCTCGAAATCGCCAGAAACCCTTTTCGTGTCGCATTTGTCAATGCCTCTAGGTTTTGATGCCTCAAATTGACAAGGCTGACAAGGTTGAAATGGATGAGTCAACGAAAAACCGCATCTCCTCTTTGCATTCATATGCTTCGGGCTTGCCCATAGTCATTATGAGTTCGCAGATCAACACTTAGCCTCTCATCCCTCTGCTTCTGGGTTCCAACCTTCTTTGTATCCCGTACAGGCTTAATCTTAGTTATCAGATGGCGCCCAATCCCAACAGAGATGCTCGATCGAAGGAGAAATGGATCGCGATAGAAAAAAAGTATAACGAAAGACGCCCTTTGGATTGGAGCATGTATCCCTGCACGCTCCCGTCTCCATATCCGCACACGTGTGATCCCATGTACTGCCAAAACATCTTGGATGAAGGAGACTTTTTTGCAGAACGAACAACGTGTGACGTTCTAGAGATGGATATAGATGGCAGGATGTTCTCAAAGTTTGGCCTCCATGACGAGGAGCTGAGAAACTACATCAAGGTAATCAGAGAATAGAACGTGTACATGATGTGTCGTAAAGCTGACAGTCCAGGGATCCATGCTCGCCGGTGTGCTAGTATCATCTCGTTACATGTAAGCTTGGCGGATGATGCTGGTATCTCCTCTAGATTAGTTACACGAAAGCAAAGAAACCGCAAATTTCTCTGCAGCAAGCCCAATCTCGCGAGCTCCTGCAAGCTTTTGAGGTATCGCCGGACTATGCGCTACTACTGATAAACAGCCAGGGACCCACAGAGCCAGGCACATACCATGAGTACGACAATGATGGCCGATTGTGCCGACAAGGCAAGTCAAATTCCCGGGTGAGTATCGAGAACTTGCCTGATGGAAGACAGAGTTCTTCTGTCAACATGAGTATGGAATTTCCCATAACTTGCTACCCTGCTCGGTATACATGAGTTTCCGGGTAGACATGGCTGTCACCACTTATATGGTTGTCTCAGGGGGAGAAGATTCCCGTGTAAGTTCTGCAAAGAAACGGCTAGTAGACGCAGCTAGTATTCTACAGCCAGGTGGAAGACAGCGCAGGATAAACGATCCATATCTTTTACACAGCCTCATTGCCCAGGAGTCCTACCTGCAAAGCCGAATAGGTATCATAAATTGCGGTTGGGATCTCACCATCGACGAAGAAAGTCTTCACGAGTACAGCATGGACGTCCCTCTTGACGGGAGAGGTCTCAGGAGCCTGATGGATCTGCTACATTATACGTCACAAGATGCAGATCATTACCTCCAGCGTTCGGGTACGGAAACGATGGTAGTTGAACAAATGTGTGTAGCGCATAGGCATCTTGGTAATCTCACCGGCGTGATATCTGGACAAGGTTCTGCTCACATTGAGGACTTGCTCGGACATCTCCTGCAATCGTGGGAAGCTAGAAAGCGGCGGCTACTTGGTATCGTGTCCCGCAAAGAAATTGCAATGAACCTGGTAAGTACGCAGGTTAATCGCCATGATTCGATAGACAGAGCTGACGGGTTACGCCCACGGAAAGGTCCTTAATCTGGTTACTCTTCAAGATAGCGAAACAAGCAGGTCAATCGCTCAGGCCACAAGACACGACAGCTCGGCGATGAAGATTATCGCGATCCTTACGATGATTTTCCTTCCTGCTACAGCGATCTCAAGTTTCTTTGGAATGGCGTTCTTCAATGGGCAAAATGGCGAGCTGACTGTGACATCTGACTGGTGGCTGTTTCTTGCCACAACGATTCCCCTGACGGTTGTCCTTTTATTGGTCTGGTCGAGATGGAAGTATGTCCTGAAATTACTTTCACTGGCTAGCCGGCTGAGACATATTACCTGTACACGAGTCAGACAGCCAACTAGGTTGGATGATGCCTCGGACAAAACTGGAAGCAGCAGAGGATCCAGCGTCCAGTCATCGGCTGGAAAGGACGTAACTGAAGTGGTTTGAGCCCTTTCAATGTTCGTCCATCGATGGAGGCTCGGAGGCCAGGAAGTCTTTATGACTTGGCCAAGAGACATCACTGCTTGCATGCATATACGGATTTACGGCCGAAGATGCACATGGGGTTCTCAAAGAGCGACGACACTCACACCGGGGATTCGTGGTCCGTATCCATACCAAGACCATGTCAGCTGGGCATCATCAGAAAGGTACTAACACCATAAATGAAGATACTATCACGAGGTCAAAGCGATAGACCTCCTGCTGTCGAGAGGATGTTGAGGCAGTGGCTTGGGCGAAAGGCACCCCGCAAGTCCCCGCCAGGCCCCGCAAGTTGTCGTTCCGGAAGAGGATAAGAAGTGCGGGCACCGTTGGAAACTTATCCCTTTCCTCGTGTACGGGAGGTACACGCTAAACACTAGCGTATCCGACGCAATCTTATCTCTCTGATTGAATCACTCAGCTCTTGGCAGAATTATCAGTCATCTGTAGATCATGGAGTGGACGAATTGGAACATCAAGATGTCCTTGGATACGCTAAAGCTTAGCGTGTACCTCCCGTACACGGATACAGCTTTGGCTATCAGAGCCACTGGGGATGTTGGACGTTAAAAGGCACAAGTCCCGGACGTGAATTCCCACCTGACCTATTGCGTTATTTCACTCGTCACCTCCGCAATTGAAGTCAGCTTCTCTCATTCTACTTGGTGCTTGCCCCATCTCGCTACTCCAGAGTCTCCACAGCTCTTTTCCTGTGACATCCCAAATTCTCTCCCCGAATACGTCCAAGACGCAGCGTATCTGCAACAAAGTGCAGTAAGTTGTATGTGTGACGTCTGCAGGGGACATGGAGACTGACGTACTGCCCCGCCAAGTCCCGCGATTGTTCGCCGGCCATAGCTCCAACAGCCTCCTGATTTCCTCTCCCTCAAATACCCTTTGAGGTCCCAGTTCGATCGCAATCTCAACAATTGCTCATTCTTTGATTCATCATGGTATTTACTCGCTCCATCTCCCGCCTCTCTCGACCTGCCTCCTCCCTCGTGACGGCGAGAACAGCTCTCCCGGTCCAGCGGGGAGCTCTAGGCGGGGTTCGCACGCTAACCGCAACCTCCCGCTTACAGGTTCGACGCAATCTCCCTTTCGAGCACCAAGAAGGACAACTGACATTGCGCGTCAACAGTCAAAGGTCCTGCTTGTTCTGTATGATGTAAGTCGCATCTCCCGTCGGGCTTAGAAGCGTTCAGCAATGGCTTCGGAAATTACAGAATTTCATTTTGATTGATGTGCGAAACAGGGCCATGAGCACGCGAGGGAAGTCCCAGAGCTTTTGGGCACGACCGAGAATGAGCTGGGCATTCGTAAATGGCTTGAGGGCCAGGGACACACTCTGGTGACCACCTCCGACAAAGAGGGTGCGAACTCCAAGTTCGACCAGGAGTTAGTGGACGCCGAAGTCATTATCACTACGCCGTGAGTCTCTCCGATATCAGTGACGCCAGCCTGCGAATCAGAGCCATTGGGTTGAGGATACTGGCCAAATAAACATGTCTGGATGCTAAGCAGATGTGTCCAACAGCTTTCACCCTGGTTACTTGACCGCCGAGCGCCTCAAGAAAGCGAAGAAACTCAAACTCGCCGTGACGGCCGGTATTGGCTCTGACCACGTCGATCTTAATGCCGCTAATGAGACCAACGGCGGTATCACTGTCGCAGAAGTCACTGGCTCTAATGTTGTTTCTGTGGCCGAGCATGCCATCATGACCATCCTTACCCTCGTTCGCAACTTTGTCCCTGCACACGAGCAGATTCAGGCCGGTGGCTGGGATGTTGCCGCCGTTGCCAAAGGCGAGTACGATCTTGAGGGTAAGACTGTTGGCACGGTAGCCGTCGGTCGTATCGGAGAGCGTGTGCTGCGAAGGCTCAAGCCTTTCGACTGCAAAGAGCTGCTATACTTTGATTATCAGCCTCTCCAACCTGAAATCGAGAAGGAAATTGGATGCCGTCGCGTGGAAAGTTTGGAGGAGATGCTGGGCCAGTGCGATGTGGTCACCATCAATTGCCCACTGCACGAGAAGACCACAGGCTTATTCGACAAGGAATTGATTTCCAAGATGAAGCCAGGCACGTCCGCAAATCTACATTCCAGTATATAGTGCTAATTCAGCCTTTAGGAGCATGGCTCGTCAATACAGCCCGTGGCGCCATCGTCGTCAAAGAAGACGTCGCAGCAGCCCTCAAATCAGGACATCTTCGCGGCTACGGTGGAGACGTCTGGTTCCCGCAACCAGCACCACAAGACCACCCTCTCCGCTACGCAAAGAACGTCCAAGGTGGCGGAAACGCCATGGTGCCACATATGTCAGGTACTTCGCTCGATGCCCAAAAGAGATATGCAGAGGGCACGCAGGCTATTCTGGACTCGTACTTCTCAGGCAGATTTGATTACAGGCCGGAGGATTTGATTGTCAAGGATGGGGGTTATGCTACCAAGGCTTATGGTATGAGGGAGGGGAAGAAGCATAGGAATGCTTAGATGGAAAAGGGTCAGTCACAATTTGGGGCGATGATGGATAACGTAAATAGCTCTGATATGATTGGTTTGCTTGCGACCTAGCCAAAGAAGCCGATCCCCAACGCTCCAAACACCTGACATCGTACCTGCAGACGGCGATATCATAGTGATACATTCGCAAAGTAGTCCGATCGTAAATCCGCATGATAGACAACCAATCATCCGCCTCTCCTTACATTCCATATATTTTAACCAGAACATCAACTCACAAACCACCACTTCCCTTCACGCACTCACCATTCCCCCTCCAATCCCCACCCCAAAAAAACAATGTCCTACCTCACCCGCCTCAACACCCTCCTAACCTCCACAACCTCCCGCTACGACTCCCTCCGCCGCAACATCCTCTCCTCCTCCAGCACCGAAGACGACACCTCCCTCACCGACCCCTCCGCCTCCCACGTCTCCCGCGTCCTCCGCGCCTACTACACCGAAAAACAACGCCCCTTCCCCGAATGGCTGGGTCCGGACCCACGGACGCAGCAGAGGGAACAGGGGCAGCAGCAGATGGCGTATAATACGAGCAGGCCGGTGGGGAGTCTGAGGAGCAATGCTAGTGAGGGGGGGAGTATGAGGGGGGCGAGTGGGGGAGGGGGGTTGGGCGATATTTGGGGGAGTGATGCGGGGGGTGGGGGGGTGGAGGGGAGTTTGAGACGGGGGCCGGCGAGCAGGATTAGACCTGGCATGGCCTCCTCCGCTTCCTCCAGCAGTATGGCCAGCGAGGGGCAGAATGCGGGATTGAATGTGAGGCCGTTGCCTAGTCAGCGGGTGGGCAGTTATCAGCATCAAGGGAGGGATGTGGGGAGGAGTCAGAGTCCGGTGCCGCCGGGGAGTAGTGGGGGCGCGGCGGAGAGGTTGAAGGCGAGGTTGAATCGGGGGGGGAGCGCGAGGAGTGTGAATCAGGTGGATGGTGGGGGTGGGGGGGGAGGGAGGTTTGGGGAGAGGGAGGGGGAGGGGGGAGGAGGGGAGGGGAGTCATGCTACGCAGGGGGTGAGTGGGTGGCAGGGACGAAGGTGATATGTAGGTCAATGGAGCGGGCAGACGGTGGCTTATGAAGGAGATGAATTGATGAGTTATGAGCTTTTCACGCATGGGTTGAGAGAATTGAGAGAGAAATCTTACAATGCTCTCTTCCAAAATATTGATACATTACTATTGAAACAGAATTTTGAGACGTCTATCCTACAATTCCCCATGCTCCCAGTCTTGTCCGCTCAAGTCTGGCATCGTCATGATTTTCACTACCAGACTCGTCCAGCCGGTGAAATGCTGCGTCCGCTGTCCCGCACCAGTCTCGGGATTATACTGCTCCCACGCGAAGCCTGTCCGTTCCCATTCGTCGAAGACATTGTTGACGAGGTTTTTGCGGAGCGAGGTGTAGATTTTGGTTGCTTGAGATTTGTGCGGGCCGGGTTGCGTTGCAATATCCTAATGATTGTTAGACGCCGTATGGAAATTGCATGGAGGGGAGAAAGAGGAATTTACATGTAGAGATTTTACGGCAAGGTAGTTTATGTTCATCCATATGGGACTACGCCAGTAATTTTCTTCTGTGCCGTAGAAGTCGTCTTTTTGACTCAAACTTCGGATACCGTAGTCGCTCCAGAGTTCGTCTGGGTCGCTGATTAAGTCTAAGATTGGCTTCAACCGCGGACTGTCTGGCGGTAGGAGGCCCGTCAGGAAGGGAAAGATCGATATGTAGCCCTTATGACAGACATGCACACTTTCTTCGTAATCGTCAATAGTGGCGTCACAGTACGTCTTTTCTTTCTTATCCCAATGCAAGTCGTCGATGTTCTTGATAATTGCTGTTTCATACCCATTGAACTCTTTGACATCATCATTTTCACCGATGGTCTCGGCGATTCGACGCATGGATCTTGTCATCATACCAATCCAGCTGATCAAATCAGTATGAAGCTCACCAGGATGTGGCGGCTGCGCTCGTGGGTAGTCGTCGAGTCCGGAGGTAAGAATGTGTCTGGTATCGCGGCCGCGCCACCGGTAGCCTTCTTTGGTGGAGAACGCATCTCGGTCGTAAGACTTGATGTCTCCCCACTGGGTCTTACGGAACCAGAAGTAATGTCGTTTGAGTAATGGATAGAGATCTCGGAGGTAGCTGATGGCTATCTCAGGGTTCTGTAAGTGAGCGCTGCGGATGTCCTCAAGTGGGTCGCCGGTCTTCTTTACAGAAGACTTGTCTTGTAATTTGTCAATCAAAGACTCGAAAATGAGAAAAAGGGTTGGCGGGTTGGCGTAGTGCGGATATTGTACTTGAAATTCTTGGGGAACTTTGCTTCGGGCCTCTTGACCTAGAATCTGCTCACGGCCGATCCAGCCATCTTCGTCCATTAAGTTGAACCAGCTTCGGACAATCTCTAGACTATCTAATGGTGAGCTCAACTTGTGTTGACATATCATCTCAATACGTACGTTAGGTCCATGTCCCAATCTGCAATCGGTATCAAATGAAACCCTTCGTCCCACAAGAAGCCTCTTGGAAAGAAAGGCCTCGACGGAATGCTAGTGAAGAGCTCAGATGGTCCTTCAAGTTTGACTGCCCCTTGCCGCGCTCGAGCGTCGGCAGTCTCTTGCCAGAAACCTTCGTTCTCTTCCTCATACTCTGGAGCATAAGATCGATCTACTACTGCATCACCATAGAAGTAGCCAAGGCCCCCAATGAGATTCGAGAACATGGATTTTGCGAAATCTTGATATTTCTCTTTATTAAAGGGGGCCTGAGGTGCCAGTAACTTGGTGAAGCGATCGGAGAATTGATCCGTACCCTTCTCTATTGCTTTGCTGAGTTCGTCCGCTATCCAAATTTAGTGAACAGTGTCATGTTGAGGAACGAAGTACCTACAGCTAATGGGAGACCCAGCGGAGGCTGAAGAGTAGATCACGTCAAACTACACTACGATTTAGCAGATACAAAATGACGAATCTAGTGGGCCATTTACCTCGAATGGCCCTTCAAACACTTTCTGTACAATGTGCATATTCCCAGGGCCAACATCATTCGGCATTGTAAATATAGACCAAGGCGGCGGCGCATTGTCCTGGCCATATTGCTCGACAAGGCCATCAATCACTTCCTTCATCTGAGTAAAGATAAGTGCTTCACTCAATCAAGCGGCAGGTCAGCTAAGATCAGGGTTCCATTTATTGATAAAGGAGTGACTGGACATACGTTTCGCCTGCCACATGTTCCCGTCCGGAACCTGCAGACTGGTGACAATAGACCTGTCGAGGGGTTTGTCCTCGTAGCTCACATGTGTAGACGATGGATGCGTATTGGTATCCGGCCCCTCAGTCACCTCAAGAGTAAAGTCTCCCAGCTCATTGCTTGATCCTTCCATCTTGATGGAGCCCTCTATACCGAGATCATCTTTCTCATTACCGACTGCCAAGCTACCAAACCCTTCCATGCCAGCATAGAAAAGCACAGTGCTCATGAGTCGAGAAGGCGCGTCTTCTCTAGGAGTACCCTTGACACGAACGCCCCAGCTACCGCCATGCGCTCCTCCGGGTATTTTCACGAATTCAGTAGTGACGTCTATGCTATTGCCTGCATCGTGAATCGTCTGGCGGCCACCGTGCCGAACGTCGTACTCATCCCAACCGTAGCCTGCCATTCCTTCATGCTGTTCACACGTATGTCGAAAATCTGTGGCATCATGAATGTCAGCCAAGGTTGGCACTGTGACTGCTCTAAAACGTACTATTCTGGACGCCTTGAAAGCTATCAACCTTCGCCCACAACAGGCCAGTCATCAAACTCTTCGGTATCCTTGGTCGGACACCAAAGTACAAATTGGGCCTGTAAGGTCCCCATAATAGCGATTCATTTGAAAGTTTTGTATTCTGAGAGGAGACATCTTGGGTGGCCTGACCCTCGGTCGTTGACAATAGTGACAGTAGGAGACCGAGCGCCAATAAGCGCGCTGGCTCTAACATGATGAATAACAAGCAAGGAAGGAGAAACGAGGCCTCAATTGGGCTTGCGATCCCTCGTATTGTTATTAGGAGAGCTCTCGGCTGTTGTGGACAGCTTTGGAGTCTGGGGCAGCCGCGAAAATTTTCACTCTCACTACCCGGCTCCGCCCAGCATTCAATTCGCGGACGCCGCCTTTTCTTCGCAAGAACTACCCAGAGTCGTTCAAGCATGATCCTGAATATGATTAAAGCGGAAGAGCGCTGGTGCCCAGCGAACTGTGATCTGATCTATAGCTGAGACAAGGAACACGGTATGCACCAAAGCTTCGCTCGCCTCAATATGTCCAAGATCGCTTGTAGGTACTGGCTACCTTTCGGAATGAGAGCATCCCATGTTGGAAGTAGAGTCTTTCTGAAATTGTGGTCAAATTTCAAGAACTTATCTTGACTTCTTCTTCTATTTCTCGTTGCCCGAATTGTATCTACATCTGCATCATCAAACTTCAATGCGTTGACAAGCCCTGTCGTTAATCAAATAGCCTTATAATGGGACCAACCCTTCGTGACACAATACCTTGATACTTGGTGGGGCAATTTTCAAGCTTCAAGCTACCCATAACTCTTATCTATAACAAGGCGATGAATTGCCTCTTGTGATCAGCATAAATATCCAATCCTGGAAAGTCTTTACAAAAGCATCGGCCTTCATTGTACGACGAACTCTCAAACTCCACACAACAGAAACCATGTAGCCTTCAGAGCTTGTACATTATTTGGTATTGGTGCCAGTCCATCTGGTTCCCTGCAAAATGGTAGCTGCCGTGTTCTTGAAAGGATCATGATTGTTCAGACAATTCACCCGTTCCACCCTCGCGATAGTCCTCTTGGTGGTCCTGTCAGCGATCTCTGCCAAACCTATCTCCGACCCTCCCGGCGGGCTTCGATACATTGTGGTCAGGAATCGCCGCTCTTTCGATCTATCAAACTCCAACCTAGCAGCCATTTGACTTTCCACGGATTTCCAAGACTCTAAATTGATCAACTTGGTGAGATCGAAAACGTTTTAAGAACTTTCTCATAGAAATTCTAACAAAATGTTCTCAATGCCCTTGAAAGGACAATCTATGACTACACAAAACTTTTGGGTTTTGCGGCGACCATCTCCTTCATTTTAGCGGAAGAAGGATTATGCGTAAAGCGCGGACTCGAAATGTTTTTCTAGCGTTATAGATGACAAGAATAACAGTCCGTACAACATAACCAATGCCTCAGCAAATGTCAGCAGCGTTATTGCATTGCGCCCACTTCAATCAATATCTGTATCAATGTCATGATACTTCAACTAATGAAGCTGATCTATTCCTTCAATAGGGGTATAGCAATGGAGACGAGCAGCATATTTACAGGGCTCACTACATATGATCAATCTTACGCTTGCAGCAGAGCTGTTCAATATGCCTCAAGCAAGGTGGTAGTTATCTCGGCCCATGATAACGCATGTCAGAATAGCATGACCCGTCATCCCTAACCACTTTGACCCTCAAAGATTAGCGGTGCCTTGTTCGCCTACAAGATAAGGTTTAATCAACCCAAGACGGTTTATAGTCAAGTTCGGCTTGATGCATTTCCGAGTTATCAGAAGCTCCCAGAGATGCAATCCGGGCAAGGTCTAGCTTACTCCGATAAATTGTGTGGATATCTGCATGGCTGTTGCTTTTTTCAGTTCCAACAATTCATATTGCAATAATTGCGTTCAATCTGTATGTCCTTATACCTCATGTCAAAGCCTGGTAAGCCATTATCATCTCAGGATACTCCTTGTCAGCATTCTTGGACCTCGGCCGTTGATTGAGACTAAGCTTACGGACTGACGTGTCTGCTGAGGACGACCTCTCAGTCCATCTGTAAAAGGAAACATGGTAGCAAAGGTTCATGCTCCTGTTTCAGAGGAAGATGTTTTTATCCAAAAACCGTAGGAGATGTGCATAAACATTCATGACAAGAGGGCAGAGAAATGCCAGTCGCCATTTGCCACGTAGTAATCTATTAATATGAAGCTGCAAGACCAACAGATTTCTTCTACCGTCTCATCTTTCATCTAAGAATAGTGTTCGCAAACTACACTGTCGTTGCCATCACCCTGACCATATGGCTTATCGCGTTGTTCGTAGCTGACGCTCTTCTCACATTTACTTTCAGAACGTTTGCTTACTCTGTCCACGCTGAGCGACGCTGAGCGGAAGTAGATTTCCCGTCCATCGTATACAACAATTCTTGCATCTAGATTTCTGCAAAGCTGAAGGCCATCCTCGACTCAGCTCCATCGAAAAGACTAATTTTAAAGCCAGAGCATCAAGTCGTAACGGTGCAGACGCTGCTTTGCATCCCGAGTCTCAAGCACTGAGTATCGGTATAAAAAGCTGCCATTTGCGCGGATTGGATGCTGGCTCTATTTTCAATGAAGATCATGAGACGAAAGATTCCTACCTGCGTTTGATTGGGTAGAGTATGGATGGCGACTTCGGGCATGAAATTTCTCGAATGGCTAGATAGACTGGTCGCCTAGGTAATTCATTTGGTACCAGATATGGTGCGTAAGTCTCTAGGGACAATTGAGAGCATCTACAGCGATATGTGCGATGTAGCATATCGAAGAATGCTGAAGACGTTGGTCGGTGACAGAAGGACGTTACAGACTCAAATTGACTTGGGGTCTATACTCATCTTGAACAAAGATTGGGGAAAAGTTTTTTAGATCAAAAGAGCGCAGACGCTCTCATGGCCACTGATTGGTATTTTATATTGGATGATGGCGTAGTTGGACCGAGGTTCCGGATCTACCGTCGCTACCTTACCCATATTGGGCCTAGCTGGCCATGCTGCAGATGCGGGTGGCTTGCGGCAGGCTTTTCATTAGCGTACCTCCATATGACTCGCACGTTTTCCGTCGAAGAAGGCACCGAGAGTGCAGTGGGGAAAGCTTTCTTTGACGGAGTTGATAATCTACTCAAGTGCTAGAGCTTCTGCACCGTAGAGCAAGTTCGACTTGCACCCCGCACTTGACTGCCTTGCCTCCAAAAGTACGCCGATCGGCGCTACTTCGCTGTGCCAAAATCCCGAATATCCAAGCGCCATTCCTTAAGAGGCTCATGACCAACAATAGCTGCCGCAAGGCAGACCGCACCCCAGCTCCAACTCTACCCCGCAGATCCTATCATTCCCCGGTGCCATCATAAGCACTACCGCTTCACACCAATGTTGTGCCCGCAAATATTGGGTCGCGAGGCTACAAGACTGCGAGACTTGTCATCTCGCGGTTACACTTCATCAGAATACCAAATCAACTCAAATTGCATATCGGACTCGAATGCGACTGCGCACGCTACGGCGGCGAAGTCTCGGAGCGCTCAGCATTGGCGGCGATATCTCATCGACTGAAGAATGTCGACTCTCAGCTTTCACAACTTCTCCTGGCGGGGAGATAAGAAATGGGCCAACGCATCGAGGTGGACGGTCTATGGCCCCATTGTGCAGTGTTTTAACTTCCTTTTCGCCATCGTTGAGATCGCTTGTGGTTCCATTTGGGTTGTGCAGCTGGGAAGCAACCTGAGTGTGTATGTGATTCCAATCTAGGATTCTATTCCGATTGCCTTGCATCGAACATCATAATGCAAGATGGCTGACTTCTGATCTTGCATAGTCCGATGATCATTCAGACACTCCTCCTACCCGGCTGCTCTTTCTTCAATACCATCCCCTCGATACACCTCCACATGCTTCTACGCAACAACCCTCCCCGCATGGCCATCTGGTTCTCCTCCATCTTCGTCATACTCTACCTCACCTCCGTCCTCCTTTCCCTCGCCGTCTGCGAGAGTCCAGCTTCTGGGATACCTGGCGGCTTACGGCGCGCTCAATGCCCTCAAGGTACAGATGGTGGTCCAACCCACGGAGTGCAGAAATCTGTGTGGGATGTCATGATGGTGTTTGAGTGGTTCTCGATCATGGGCTATACGGTCCACGGGGTCATGGCGTGGAAAGTGCAAAGTGTGCTTAAAGGAAGGAAAGAGAGAGGTGAGGAGGAACAGGTTGATCCGGACGAGGAAGAGGCGAGGAGGGCGAAGGCGAGGGAATTGTGGAAGCATAATTATAGGATGGCGGGATTGTAAGGAGAAAGGCTTAAGCTACACTCATGCATACGAGTGAAGATTGAGTCTGCGTGCTTGATCTCGACAATATTGCTAAGGATCATCGAGATGAGGGACGATGGGTATAAGCGTATCTGACTTCGATTTATGGAAGCTCACGCATCAAGATAGGCGTAGGGATTTTGGGCGACTAAGTGTTATGACTAAGGGTGGGTTGCATGACGATCTTGGGAATACAAGGGTAATAGATCCTTGGTTTTTAGACACAATACTGATTTTGTCAATTTTCTGCCGGAACAACCGTGCCCCATACAGATCATGTCGGCTTCTTACAATAAATAATACTTGACAAAACCCCTTCCGCTTACATTGATAGAGAGAGCAACGCTGAGCCCTGCCAATCATCCCAGGACAGATTCCTGGAGATATCATCACATGTTGAAACGAGAACGTCACAGCCCTGCCGAGCCAATTGAGCAGAGAAGGGATAGGAAAGTGATCAGATGGCATTAGTGATCTATCTCTATTGAAGGTATTTGAGGTTGTGCGGACAGGGACAACATTGACTGATATCATCCGGAAGGCGTATTAGGATACCAGTGTCCTCGTCCTATCAATTCATCCATTGCCCCGCCGCACCATGGTGTTTCTCCTACAAGGCTACGAAGCTACCTCGTTGTCCTCGTTGCCTGAACGTAGGCGCAACGACCGGCGCATCAATGGCATTGCGTGCAGAACACGATGTTCCTTGACAATTGATGAGACGCACGTAGAAGCAACAAAAGAAGATGTCTTTTGGCTTTTCCGCGGGAGATTTTATTGCCGCTGCGAACCTCATCGCCGACATTGTCTCGGCGCTGCGGACTTCCTCCACCTTCGCATATCGTGAACTAACAATTGAATTGCACAACCTTGAGCGAGCTCTTCAAGACATTGAGCATTTGGAGTGCGTTCCGGAAAAGACCGCCGCAGGCAATGCTGTGAAAGTCGCTGCGTTGACATGTCGCTTTCCGTTGGACGAGTTCGCCACTAAGTTGAGCAAATTCCGATGCCTTCAAGGGCCAGGCAAAATAGGAAAATCTCAGTGGCTGAATCTGTGGAGGCGGAAATGGGAATGGGGATTTACAATGGAGGAGGAAACACAGAGGCTTAGAGCTTACCTGACGGCGCATGTGGGAAGCCTCACTATGCGTTTGACTACGTTGGGACTGTAAGTTTCGCGAGGAATCAGCACTCGTAAGTCTTGATGCTAAATATTCTTTTGCTACAGGTCTGCTCAAATGGCGATGTCTAATGCAGCTGCCGAAAGGCAGAACGCTCTGGAGGATGGCCTGAGAGTTAATCATATAGCGCTGCAGAATTTTCAAGAAAGTCAGGATGTGCAAAATTCCCTCGGTGCCGAGAACAACCTTCGATTAGACCAATTACATAGATTGGTCACAACGTGCGTATATCTTCTGACTTTTCAGAAACTTGAAAGTGCTGATGGTACCCAGAAATCTGATACCAATGCTGTTGCAATTAGCGCGTCAGGTTTGGATCTCGAACGTTAAATTGATGAACTTCATAATGTGGCAACAAAGCAACGTGAATCCTCAGACTCTCAATCATGGATGGCTGAGGCTACAAAGCCCTGTCATGTTCGAAGACGCATGCGGTCGTATATTGCCAATTCCATCCGAATACAATTGGGGCGTTAGTCTTCAATCCTTGACTGGAAATCGTACGCTCATATCAGTGCTAGAAAGTGCATGCCATAATACAAGACCAATTCCGAGTCGGCCCAGGCCATGAGAAAGTTGCATTTGGTGAGTACGACTTATACGACACGACGAATCGAATTCGTAAGATAAACTCCCTACACCATGAAACACTCATGCCTGGAACAAGTATCACGATGGCAATGAGGATAGGAATGTTCGAGTTCGCTCTTCGTGCCGGCTGTCCGAATCCCGAGTGCAGGTCGAGCAGTGTCGCAGCAAGTAGAAAAGGGGGTAGAAGATGGTGAGTCTATCGCCTGATCGTAAATTAGAGCTCATGACAAACACAGCTCCATGTGCCAAGTCTGGCATTCGGTCACAAGCGAGGCACCTCCCCAACCATTTCGACCGATCGGGAGTAAGATCCAGGAACTTAAGACATGCGGCGTGGACAGACTTACGCCTGGCAAGTTTCACGATGCATTCAAACAACTCAGAATTGAACGGGCATCATTCAAGAATATGCAGATCCACCTGGCAGATTGTTCTATTTGGCAATCTGTGCTTAACGGTGCTCATTCAGAGGGAAACCCCAAGAGCCAATTTCTAAGAAGAAGTGAGGACGAACGCGAATGGAACCGATCTACGATGTCTTTTGAATATTCCGAATCGAGAGATTTGGCGTCAACAACAGATCTTTCATCCCCAACACTCACTCATAAGATAATCAACAACTACCAGCATATCCCCATGGGAGTGAGCAAACAAGTCCTGGGCTTGATCGCCGATGAAGTTGGTCTAAAGATTTCGGAGCTGAGTTCTACAACACGGTTCGAAGAGATTGGACTAGATTCGCTGTTATCCTTATCTATCATCAATCAGCTCCGAAAAGATGGGTTGACATTACCGACATCAATCTTCTGGGACTTTCCAACAGTAGAGGAGCTTGAATCTTTCTTGGATAGGCCTTAGATGATGCTGCCCAACTCGGCTCCCGTGCCTTTCTACAAGAAATGATTATTGCCAGGGGCCCAAACGTTCATGTTCTTAGGTAAGGCTTCAGAATGAGCAGGCCCTTGCCTCATTCGACTGCGCCACTTGGAGCAATACGCCGAGGTTCATAAGTCTTGATCAGCAATTATACAATGATAGGATACTTTCACCTCGAGCCTGAGCAAATAATGAGGTTCAGAATATCATGTCATAATGGAACAGCTTTATTGTCGTCTTCTTCATTCTAAGAGGCAGCGTAGAGGCCCAACCCTCTAGTCCGGGGTAGGGCCATTGGCAAAGAGTCACCCGAATCTGAGTAAGCGCTCAGCCTTTTGGTGGTCAACGGACAAATCACGGCAATGCAAGGTATTAACCTTGGGAAGATATGGGGCTACACCTGGGTAATTCCATCAGACAATATCTATCATCCCTTGATTGCACTTCGGCTGCGCAGGGTCGCTTTTTGCTCCATACAGTATCTAGTCTCAACCGCCTTCACCTCCGTAGCTTCTGCACCTCTCTCAGCCTCACCAAAGTCCACCACACTTAGGGTCGGGATATTCTAGTGCATCGTGGGGGCCGCAGATCACCCACTCAAAATATCCTATTCGACATCAGCTTCCATTGAGTAGACCCTCGACCTCTCACAAACTCCCTATGGAGGGAATTAGCGCCCAACTTTGCAGCGCATTTTCCAATGACCTTGCGCTGTCCTGTAGCTCTGTCGATCTTCGCTCACAAGTCCTGCTGACACGACAGTATCCCAGTGCTCACAGCCTGGTCCACGGCTTGTAAAGGCCCATTGGTCTAGAAGTGCGGATTCTGCGCAGCCGCTGGAGCAAGGCACGTAAATCTGTATCAAATCAACAGCAAAGGACGCCACCTCAAAATGATTGGTCACGGGGAGCAGCAGCATTGCAGCCTCGTAGCCTTGTTTCCCCGCCTGGAAACACTGATGATCAGCAACTCGCTCCTATCACCTGCATATATCTCGTTTCAATCTGTCGCGTGGAAAGTCTATACATTCTTTGCAGGGAGCTTGTGATGAATACTCTGTGCAACAATGGACCCGATTTCGCTTATCTCGCTCATTGAGGGCTCTATCAGTTTGGCTTTGCAATGTGAAAGCGTCGCCAAGAATCTCGACAGTCTTGCTGGACAGTATAAATACGCAAAGCTTACAATCCTTTCAACGTTACAGAACTTGGATACCATGCAGCTGGCGTGGAAGCGCATAGGACAATGGTCCAGAAATTTGAGCCCAGACGAAGATCCAGAGAGTCAGGATTTCATTGAACGATTGGCAAGGTGTTTGGAGACAGGGAGGCTGGTAATGGATGCTCTTGAAGAAGAGCTGCAGGTATACGATTCAGAGCAGCTGAGTTTCGCCCAAAGGTCGAAATTGGTTTGGAACGAGGGCATTTTCCTAGCCCATCAAACCCGAGTCCGAGATCAAGCATCGTCGATGACGATGCTGTTACATGCAATCCAGCTGTAGGTCTTCGCGGTTTTCCATGCACGCTACACGTGTTGATCAAATTATTGATCTATGCTCCTTTCTACCCAGGGAACTTTGATGGTGACTATCGTCAATGGTGATCCTGCAAGATGTTTATCCTATTCTCATTATGTTCGAAGAAGTCAAAACACAACTGATAATGGATCACAGTCCTACGAAAACAGAAAGACAAAAGCTCGTTCAAGAATCCGAGAAGAAGTTCCAGAAATCTGACGAAAGCGCGTATTCAATCGTTCCTTCGTGGATGTCTTCTCGAATGTCTACCTCAACCCATCGCACAGCTAAGCGCGAAAGTTTCATGAGTGAGAAGGATATGGTGTACCAACGACTGAGCTTTGAAAACGACCTTTTCACTGCCAGAGTATACAAGAGGAACTACAGGAGTCCAATGATCCTACGACTTTTCAAAATCAAGCAATCGCGGCATTCTGGCATATCCAGATCTTCAAGTGTATTAGATAGTGCTCAGGTAAGAAGCCAGATTGACCACAGATCTCGAGATTCGGGCGATTTGGCTGAGAGCGTCGCACGGGCTTCTTCCCACCTTGAGACCGAGCCCGATTTACAGCCTCACTTGCCGCTCTCCCTTGAAACCGAGCAAACCCAATCAACCCCGTCTACGTTGGAACCCAACAGTCGGGAAATCCTTATGAGTGCTGTTCCAGGCAGGATCCATGAATCGAATGTCAAGACGCCACCAGTCAATGCAGTCAGTGTACTTACAAGGCACCCAGACATACAAGAAAATGTCGTCGAATCTGTTTTAGGTGAAGATTCCAATAAGAAATTATTTTGGGCTCGCGAGCGAGGGGATCACGATATGACAGAGACACTGCTAAACGCAGAACACATGGCAAAGTCTCAAGAGATATATCCCGACGCCCTTGACCTTAGGGCTATTCATGTGGCAGCCAAGAATGGCGAGGTCAAGACGGTACAGATGCTTTTGAGGTATGGAGTTTCAATCGAAGAAGAGACGTCCTTGCTTCGGCTGAGACCATTGCATTTAGCAACCCAGTCTGGGAATAAAGCTATGATCAAATTTCTTCTTCAAAACCGTGCTCAAGTATTTGCCTCAATTAAATTCGGAGAGAAAGCAATTCACCTGGCTGCCAAGTTGGGATCGGTCGATGTACTTCGAATCCTGATTAATGAGGGCGCTGATTTCGAGTGCTCCGATCTACAAGGATGGCGGCCGCTACACAAGGCCGTGGCATCTTCAGATCAACCAAATGTTATCAGATATCTTGCTGAAATTGGCGCCGACATCAATGCACCCGTCGTCACCAAGAATCCGATTTGGATGCGCGAGCAGCCACTAAACATTGCCTGCCGGCTAGGGTTCCACGGAAATGCGCGAGCCCTTCTTGAATTGGGCGCCTTCATCAATGGTGGATATGAAATGGTGAGCCCTCTTGAGACGGTAATTGAGCAAGGTTCGCTACGAATACTCAGATTGATGCTCGAGGTTGGAATAAAGCCCAGTCAGATATCTCACCTAAGAAGGACGGCCGTTCACCTGCTAGTTGCGAGAGCTGATCATCTAAAGTTGCCTGCCATGATGCTGCTTTTGCTTGAACATCAGGTCGACGTCAACGTTCGTGATGTGAATGGTGACACAGCACTTCATATATTGGCCTATCGATCACCAGGAGTTCGATCGAATTGCGAGTTGGCGAAGATTCTTTTGGATAATAACATCCATCCTAATGCATTGAACAATGCAAGTCAGACACCACTCTACATCGCTATCAGTGCGCAAGATCGAAGTCTCATCATGCTACTCATCAATTCAGGCGCAAGAATACTTCTCAGTAACCCTCGATTCATAGTCAACCTCCACGTTGAGCAGATTCCTGGCTCTGAGACTTCAAGATATCAACTATCTATACTAGGCCCCTGTGTTGGATCCAAAGGATTCTTTGCGTCTGCATTGCCGCTTAGGATTCGTGCCAGCTTAAATGCTCTGGGCTGGTCTTGTACGATAAGAGACTTTCGACTTGATTCAGTCATCGAGAGTGAGCCCCCTCCTTAGTCAGAGGAGGGACCGGCGTATCTTACTAGCTCGAGTGAGCCAAGAGATACTCAGGAAGCTACTGTCGAAGAAGATAACAATATCGCTATAGGGTCTCAATTTCATGATCTGGACGGTGTTCTGGATGGCGAGTCGCGAGAGACCACTCGTCGATCCAACATTGAATTTCACAATTCTTCCTTACAAGAAAACGATGACGAAGCCAGAAGCAGCATCGATTCTGTCGGACACGCGCAGACTCATGAGCTTAAGCTGACGAATATTGAGCCGCTTATAGTAGAGGAGACGAAGAGGAGGAAGTGAGCTATTAGGCTAGCGGACATAGACAAGATATGACAACCTTTGTTCAAGAAAGTGTTGATGACAGAAGCTCCGTGTCGCGGACGGAGACCGACATTGATTTTCTCGCGCAAGTCGGCTACCTAAATGCTTTATGCAGTTGTAAACACGAGGGATAACGAGGAAGAGACGACGAGGAGTAAAGAAGGAGTACTGATGAATACGAGTAGAAAACCCCTTCTTTCATCTTCATGCCACGTAGCTGCGCGGTGACGGAATGCTTATTTTCAGTACCCCTTATTCCCGATCCCAACATGATCTCTCTGGAGAAACTGTTGTGAATACAATCGAACTGCTCTGTTGTCTGATTGAGAGGGATTTTTACTGTATGTCCAAGCTCAAATTGCTATGCAAGGCTGTGACTGGATCAAATTTTGACAGTCTTTTGCACTGCAGTTGGACCAATCGGCGGTCGTCCCAAAGCAGCCGATTCCTTCATCACAAACCCCTCCGTCGCCATCTGAGCAGCCATAGCCTTACAATTCGGACATTTCCCCGCCGACCGCCCAGGCGCAATCGTATCCTCACCCTGAAAATCCCTGATCACAATCATGATACCCTCATACTCAGTCTGCTCATCACCAGGAACGGGCCAATACGCCTACTCAGCACAGTTCCCGCAGACCCGATTTCCCGCCTGGATCGTATTCTGGATCGCCTGACTAAAGCGCGCGAGACGTGCGGTGATGATTTCGGCTTTCTGTGCTGGGTTCCCTGCTGTGACAACACCGAAGGAGGGATACATTGGGCGAGCGGTAGTGCTCACGGTGGGCATGGAGTAGCCTGCTATTGAGGGCATGCTTTGCGTTCGAGGCTTTTTGCCGTTTCGGGGAGCGCTGAAGGCGTTGCAGCAGTTGCGGAGGCTTTCGAAGATTTGGACTATGTTTTGAGGGCCAAGGTCCTCTTGTGCTTGTTTTGGGATTTGGTTGAAGAGTATGGGCTTGTCGATGGTCTTGTTTGGTCGTAACCTCATAGGAAGGAATCCGTAATTTTTTGTTAGGTTGGTATAGGCCACCTCTAGCACTAGGGATTACCAGATTGGTCAGTCTCGATTCTACGGCCGAGCAAATGTTGGCTTACAGTCATAGACGTTGAACATGGGATAACTGCTCTTTCTAGCGGCCCTAAGTAATTGCCACTGAATCACTGTTACAGTTTCGATGAATATGTTGGGTGGGAGGTGGAAGTGTGCTGTGTCGTTAGCAGGATTGGCATAGTGAGTTCGGAGCGGGTTGATGAGCCTTTGCTCTAGGTTGTCAATGTCGTTGGCTGAAAGCGTTTTGTGCAATTCACGGGCAGTGAGATCCAATATTGCTATCTGGTAAGCTCTCTCGAAGACCGCTGGGACGAGCTGTGCAGGGGTGAGGGAAGCGTATGCTCGAAATTGGATGTTAGCCATTATGGGTCGAGAGTAGAGAGAGCGCGATACTGTAGAATGTATTAAACAGAAACCTCAATACTGAAGAAGGAAGCGATCCGCCCCTTTTATCTATCTGTTTGGATCTGAGCTTAGTAATCAAGCATACCCATGATCTCGCTACGAGCAGGTAAATACTGGCAAGCACTAGAGCTACTCCGATGATGTCTTGATCAATCTTTGTCAGAGGAACCATTTGGTGGCTCGCTTTGACCATGATGACCGTCAGACGTCTGTGTAAGCTGCCAAATTTACGTCGTCACTCGAAGCTTAGTCAGCGCAATATACGAGTCTAGACAGACCTTTAAGCGGACCACGTTATCAAGTCTTCAGTGCGCATCCCCCCCTCCAACTTCTCTAGGAAATCACTACTCCTTCTTGAGCATCATTGCAGAATGTCAACAACCTCAATCCAGCCGGCTATGAAGCCAAACAAAACCAATGCTACTGCACAATTACATCCAGACGAACCGAGTGCGGATGTTGTTTGGAGCACTGCCAATTACTGGAAGAGGAGAATCTCGTCGGGGAAAATCAGCAGTGGGACGGCTGGTCAAACGCAAAAACCTCCGGGTAAGCATTTCTCAACTTAGATTTCGATGAAAAAGAGTTTGACTGATATACAACTTCTTAAGCATCGAGCCGGGAGCCTAGCGATGCGCTTCCTGCTTCAACAGGTTCGACTTCGAGTCCAAGAGAGACCACGAATGTCAATCAGCCTAAAGCTCAAGGTATGCACGATTCTTAAGACTCCGCCATTGAGATACTTTGATTCTTTCTATTTATGGTGAGAAGTACCGGCTGACGGATTGAATTTCAGGATTTCAAAGCGCGATGGGTGGTCTGGCTATAAATATTGCCAAGGGTTTAGTGATGGGCTCAGCAGCACCGGCAAAACGGTAGGATATTTGTCGGATTGTAGGGGGTTGGTGTCCAGGTCCTGGTGAGCTCTAAAGTGGCTCGACTACGTGTTTTGCGTCAGAGGTCATTGAGGTAGACTGGCTGGTCCAAATCCAGACCCGGTTCAAGGATCACTCTGAGCGTCTCAACTTGTCAGCTTCTCCCATCGCTTCCACTTATCTTAAACAATGCATATGTGTGCGGCGATATTTCAAGCGACCGATGATATTGAGAATGCAATCTTCACGGTGCCCTCCTGCTTAGAGAACTGACGCAAATTCTAAACTTGTTGATTGAATCGAGGTTACGACGGGTGCTAGCAGTCCGTAGCCCAAGTCCCACTCCCAATGGCATAATGGACTTGATGAATCGAAAGCGTCCTCCGAAGAGATGTCTTGTCATCGAAGTGGACATGAGAATCTTTCATTGGAGTAAATCGAAGGGATTCGGCAACAATTACATTGAAAACGTTGTTAGTAATGGATTAAGGGGAAGAATAGATGAACGTTTCCGAGGACAATCCATATATTAGTCATCCGCTCCCAAGCACAGCTCTGTCGGATTTGGAAATCTGAACACTCATGGCGTTTCGGACGCACGGCCAGGAATGTTTAGTATGAGGATGACCTTCCGCTATCGAGATCGAAGATCGAAATCGTCAAACCCGGAAATCTCATTAGAGAGTGTTGTCCGGGCAGTCACCAAGGAATCTCCCAGTCTGTCAATTCCTGAGTGGCCATCCATATTGATGCAATTTGATCCCCGGCAATACGGATAGACTCAGGAGAGGAGCGCAGGAAACACTGCTGTGAGCCCTCCAAACATCGCAGTATTAGTTTCGACATCAAAGTTCGGGACTTTTTAGGCTCGAGGGGTCGTAGGCAGGTGTGGCTTGGGTGGCAGCTCGATTAGGATGAAATTACCTCAGACTTTACCTACCTAGGCTTGCATTACTGAGGCGCTAAGCCTTAAAGAGCTTAGTACTCAGCTGATCGGCTTAGTGGATGAGCCCAATACTGGAACATGTACTTTATGAACTCATGTGATACCTAAAGAAAACACCTGCGTTTCCTATCAGATGATGCTGTATTAGTAGACTTCTTATCAGACACAAGTCTTATTGTTGTTATCGTTACTATGACTAGAGACCCGTATTCATCTTCGTTATACCATTCAAGCCCTGTGATACCCTTGGTCTACGGTAGGATGATACCCCTGCAATGATCGACACGTCAGGAAGAAAATATGACATGATCTACTATTTTAAAAACACAGCCTCTCGCAGCCCTGGCAGGCCCCTGCTTTTTTATTGATTCTCTTCGCTAGAAATGCATTGCGGCGAATGTGACTATGAAGCACGATTGAGCTTTTCATACCTCTTCACCCTGGAGTCTTGCTGGTACTAAGTATGTCTAGCTCGATAGTACCAATTCGAACAATATCGACTGCTCCACGCGACGCTTAGTTCATACAAACTTCGATCGTTACACGTGTTGGAATTCAGCCTCAGCCCTATATGCTTGGCATATAGCATAAATATGACACGTCTCCTATAGAACTAAATTAAGTCGTTCACCGAATTCTAACAGGTTATGAGCCCGGGTTTAACGCATCTATTACGCCCGGAGACGGCTTCCTTCGTGATATCACGTCGTATTCTTACCCAAGAAGGGCTCTATAAGGGAGAATACCGCTATGATTCTTCCCTTAACACGCGACTTTACACGTAAATTTACCTCCCTCCTACGAGATTTTCGACCACGTCGACCAGAAACACAGTCGGCCACGGATGTCCACCGGCGATCGATACGAGGCGGGCCTAGATAGGGGCCAGTGGTGCTATCCCTTTCCTTGTGAGCGGATGGTCAACGCTAAGGGGAGATCCACGTAGGGGTGGTGATAAGTCAGCATAGGTTTGCCAAGGCTGCCTAGACACTCGCTAGACAGAGCCGACCAATTGCCACCCCTACGTAGATCTCCCTTTAGCGTTGACCATCCGCTCACAAGGAAAGGGATAAGAGCTAGGAGATAGGGGAGGAAAGCGGAAGCGCAACCGGTGGAAGGAGGTCTTTCACCACATTAAGGCAGCTAGATATGGCACGAGGGGAGGGGATTCTATACCACTACCACCTTAACGACTAAAGAGTCACGACGGTTCGAGCGATATGCCACGTCGACGGAGTAAGAAGTTCTAATTCGCCTATCTTACAGCAAGCCAAGTCAAGAAGTCTTAAACCGAAGACATTCATCACGTCCACCAGCACTCTTCCCGATTTTTACCTCCACCAGCGAATCACGAGCAAATCAGGAGGTTTTACGGGTTTGACGAGGCTTTAAAGCAGGACATTCCGAGAAGGAACACGGTTTTAGGGGAGCAATACGGCCCCCAGGGGAGTAACACCAAGGGTAGCCATTCCATGAGGAGCTACACCATTAAGAAGCTACGATTTCAGGCCATTTGGGCCAGCATATTCAGCTCTTTTGCTGATAGGGGAGTGTTGGAAATCAGCCTCAGCCCTATATGCTTGGCATGTAGCATAAATATGACACGTCTCCCATAGAACCAAATCAAGTCGTTCACCGAATTCTAACAACACGCACGCTTTCAAATATCGTAAAATATCTTGGTGTTCCTTCGAGATAGCAAGCAAGGCTAGCTCCTAGCCAGGAACTCTTCCTAGCTGTTTCCTATCACTGAATCATGGCTGACCCTGTCACCATCCTTGCTATCCTGAATGGCGGCGCTGGTTTGCTTCTGAAATGCACCGGAGTGGCTAAAAGCCTCAAGGATCTCGTGGGGAAACAGCGCAAGGCTCAGATCACCATCCTTTCACTGATACAAGAGCTTGATACCATTACAGCAGCATGGAGGCGAATAATGGTGTGGTCCGAAGAATTTGACGAAGAGGTTTCGACCAATTCTGAGCTGTTACAACGATTGGATCGATCTCTTGAAATTGGAGCCCTTGTTATATCTGCTCTTGAGGAAGACATCTCCGCATACAGAGGGGGACAGGAGCCATTAGGGTTCCTCCGACGCTCGAAAGTGGTGTGGAACGAGACATTGCTGCAGGATCATCAAAATCGTATTAGGGGCCAAATTGGAGCCTTGTCGCTACTACTGCAAGTTCTGAATCTGTGAGTAGTCTCCATGCCTATTCGCAACTTTGTGTACTATGCAAGAGATCTTCGGTCAGGACCCCGTGCAGGCGAGCCTTGTCACTTGCTGGCAGTCTGGCACCTTTAACAATCTCTGTCATAGGGTTTCCCAAATCGTAACTTCATTGCTGACAACATCTAGGCCAACAGTCGAAAGAACAAGCAGACTTTTACAGAAGTTCGAACTTCGATTCCAAAAATCGGACGAAAGCGCTTACTCGATTGTTCCATCCCGCATATCGATGCGAATCAGGCGAAATAGTGTTGCAGGTACAGAAAACGAAAGAGATATTTCCTATCATCGGCTAAGCTTTGAGAACGACCTGTTTACCGCAAGAGTGTACAAAAGGAATTATAGGACCAGGAAACTCCGACTTGATACCAACCAGTTGACTGACTGCTTTCACTCTGAAGAAATGATCAGTGCCAATGGGATGTTGAGTTTGAAGCATCCAAATGACGTTTCTATTCAAAACGATTCATTCATGGAAGCTCGATATCCCGAAGATGAGCAGGGAAGCGCGTGTTTCCTTTCATCACAACCGCCTCAAGAGCCCCGAGAGGTCAACGCTGATGATGCTGGCTTCGCGGATGATAAAGATTTGGATCTAATCCGCGGACTGCTACCCCCCATCAACAGCTCGCTAGGCGATCGTCCATGGGATTTGTTGAAAAGAGGAAATCTGAGCAGATATTTCCGCTCCGATGTAATCACCTATCTCAGGTCTTGTGCCATGAATGACAGCGCTAGAGCTGAGTTGATATTACCAGATTTTTGGAATATGGACTTCGTTTTTCCATCGGCGTATCACTTCATTTTCACGGGAGCTATGTGTACGGCAGCTGCGAACGGACGAAACGATATTATCGAGGCTCTCCTTTCTAGAGGTGCTCTAGCAAATGATGTCCACCGGTATTTCTGTAAGGGTCCGCTTCACTCAGCCGTCCGGGGGAATCAATTCAGTACTGTAGATTTGCTTTTGAGAGGGGGCGCAGAAGCCACCACCCCGAATCAAGATGGGAGCACGCCATTACACGTTGCTAGTCAACGCTGCTGGGAGGACATCATTGCTCTTCTTCTGGATTCTGGAGCCAGCATTCATGACCGAGACTTGAAAGGACGGCAACCTCTTCATTTAGCGTCTCTCGACTTCGATAGACCCCAGATTGTCTCTATCCTTGTGCGAAAAGGAGCAAACCCTGAAGCCCTAGATAACGATGGTCATAGTCCTCTCCATATTGCGTGTATAAAAGGTCGTCTTGCGAGCGCCCACACTTTATTTGGTCTCGGCGCTAGGAAAGGTTGTTACTCTGATTTCGATGCTGTAGTAACCTCTGCAGCTTTGTCAGATTTGCCACTGCTGGTTCAGGTATTACTAGGCCACCAAAGCGAGGACATATGGACGCTAATCAATGAATTCTTCGGCCCTAAATCTCGTCGACTCGCCAACCTTTCGTGGCGGGGATTCAAAGCCTGGTATGGTACATACAAAACCATGATCATGGTTTCAAATTTGAAAAGCACCGGCGACCTGTAATCGCCGATATTCAAGCCAAAAAAGCAGGCAAAGAGAATCCAAAATTTTGGTTCCGTGGTCGATCTTGATTGCCTGAGCAGCACCGCAGATGCAAATAGTAATGACTTGATTGGTCAATATGTGGACGTTGGTATCAAAAAAGCTACATTTCGTCATTTGTGGTTGGTGGGCGGTAATGTCCTTGGATGCCAGAACGTCAGCAAAAAATAGCAGCAGCCCGTCTAAAGAGGATCAACCAGCTAGACTATATCTTGTATCTATTGGTCCTGGGAAGTCGATCAGGTCTAGTTAGCAGGTGGACTTGAGACATGCTCTGCCGAGACTCCAAACTGTTGAGAACAGTGAAGAGCGTGATAGAGATGTGATTCAAGAGACATATTGCAAAGTAGCTGGCAGTGCGTCTTATAAGCAGATCACGACACATGCGGGTTTCATTTTGACGGATACGTTGTTGGTAAATACATAGCATGACCGAGCAAGAGTAAGTCAGAATCACCTCTCGAGGAAAAATAGCCAGAAACTATACAGTCACAGGTACTGGTGACACATATAGCCTACATGCTGTTGCCTCATGGTTGATCTCGATAGCTGCTGAATCTCACGCCTTTCTTGAAGTCCGATAGTCATGAAAATTGTTGACGCTGATCGGCTGTTAGAGAGGTCGAAATGCCCGTGAAATTCCGAGCGGTCAGTGCCCCATCGGCATGGGAATATCACACAAGCCAGAAGCATCGTTGAATTCCATTTATGCGGGTTGCCACTCAGAAGAACAAGAAATTCCGGGGGTATAGACTCGATTATGCTACTTCCAGCATTTGGTCTTGAGGTTTCATGGTGTTACCATACATCTGCTATTGGACGTTTCTGTATCGCAACAAGCCAGGACCCGTCAAAACGATTTCCGAAGGGTTGAGAAGTGATCGAGCGTTACTAGAGCAGTTCCATAGAAAACAGCTAGCTTCATGATAAGTCCGGTATTACTCATTATTGTCAATGTCCATTTTCACTGGATTTGACGCAGTCTCTAACGAGATCGGAAATCTCCTTTCCAACTCTCCAGCAGAGTCGCATGGCAGAAGACCTTGGTGCGAGACTGTAACGGATTGTGAGTAAGAGGCTTACGGGGGTCTCGGAAATCTTAAACCCTTACACTGACACAAGACACAGGAATTATTGGACTCACATTTCGTCGGAATATGGTATGAGTGGTATTATACAATGATATTTGAATCCAAGATTGAAGTCATCATCCCCAGAATTCTCGAACAGACCGTCATCTTGTGTGGTACTAACAGCTTGCTATGCACAGCTAATTACGTTTGTCCCCTCAGCAAACGTCTGTATTTCACGTCTTGGGGATCTCTCTCTGGCGCAACGAGCTATTTATAGGCGCTTGTCTTCTGCAATTTGCGTCGAAATGTACGCCAAGAGATGTCTGCTCTAAAGAGAGAATGACTGCTACTCGACTTAATCCCCATGTCCTCAGTGAACCCTAGAATAATCGTCAATTCATTGTCTTTGCGACAGCTGCAAAATCTGCTGGATTCGTATCTTCCGGCCCTCAACAATTTGTTTTCTTGTTCTGTGATCTTGTGGGCCATCCCTATCAAGTCTTGCTGCGGCCAAATCTAACTTCAATCGAACCATCTCAGACTCTGTCAATTTTCGTGCGCCCCTGTCTATAAACAGCTCGAATAGCCAGACGTTGAGTTTTCTGGCCGCCAAAAACAATGGAGTCTCTCGCTCTGCATTCATAGCATTGACATCTGCACCGAAGTCCAAGACGTGGTGGATCAATGCCTCTTCGTGCAGCGACTTGTCAACGGACAATTCAAGCCATTGGCGTTTGGCTAATACATGAAGAACGGTATTGCCTTTGTGATCATGAGTATTGAAGTCGGCTCCATAGAGGTGGAGCATGCGAAGGATGTTCGATTCTGCGGAGAAGGCTCCGTCACTAGTAGACGCCCTGGCGGCAAGTATGAGCAAGAGGGTCTTTCCTGCCCTAAGGCATTGGGTATCTGGATTGGCGCCATGGGCGAGTAGCTCCCGGACAATTGTATCATGAAGGGATGCCACCACTTTCCTGAGAAGACATGGAGAGATTGTAGCGCCGAGATCTAAGAGAGCTCGGACAGTTCCTACGTGACCATGTCTACATGACAGCATCAGAGGCTTGTCGCCGAAAAGGCCTTCGGCTTCTACGTTGGCACCACTTCGGACGAGCATTCTGATAATATTGGGATTTTCGATGTATGCCGAGGCAGAGTGAATTGGCTGGTAACAAAAACCATCTATACAATGGATGTCTGCTCCAGCATCCAATAGCATTTTCACTACTTCGGGAGAGTTCATCCTGAGGGCGATGTGCACTGGTTGCACTCCCTGGGAGTCTTGCATGTAAGAGCAAGTGTGATTCTCCAGGGATGGTAGTAGGATCGATTTTTGTTGTTGTCTTGACATTGGCGGAGAAGGATTCTGAGTTGAAATACCAGTATGCCCATTGCTCCGCATGTTTGCGACAAGGTCTTTCCAACCGCTTTCACCCTGTTTCATAAACTGGTTATCTAGTTTCGCTAAAGGCGAGAATTGAGTGACATGTTGTGTCCTCATCGCAACATCTGGTATAGGCCCATCCGAGGTCATTCCCACGCTTGATGAGCGGTCGTCCTCATTGGTGAGCGAATCCCTTAGCCTGTAGAACAGTCCTCTGCGTTGCCCGTGCTTGCCAGTTAATTCTGAAATGAGTGATGACGGATCATCGGACTTTGAAGAGATACATGAAATAAATGGCTCTGCTTCCGCCTTAACCCTGGGCTCGATCTCGGGCTCGATTATGGGCGAAAGTTGCGTCCTTTTGTTCTCATTTCTCTGGCTGTTGAATTGAAAAAACGATTGCATCTTGGGAGTCCTGTAGTTTCTCTTGTAAACTCTGGCTGTAAACAAATCGTCCTCAAAGCTGAGGGGACGGTAGACCATTCCCTTACTCTCGATGCTTGTATGGCTATCTTGAGATATCGCGATTTAAAGCGACCATTACTAATATACCCACATTAAGTGATTGTTCGAATCGTTATACAAACCCATCATCTTCCAGCTTATGTTCAAGGGCATAGCCTTGAAGCCATTCCGCTATACGGCTCAAGGACAATTGAATTGTTTGCAGGCCTTGAATGATAGCCATAACTGTAAGCTCCGCATACTTATACTTCGCAGCAATGTCGCTCAAGGCCTTTGCAGTACTACCGCATTTGAATGCCAGGCTAAGGGCACTTTCGACAATGCTGATGAGAGACAAGGGCTCCATTGCAGACCAGGAAAAAGTACAGCACCTTAACAGATATTCCTATGAGGGACGGTCACGAAGCGGATCCTGGAGTTAAATTCAAGAGATACGAAAAGGTCGTCGATGAAGCAAAGCAGAAAAAAGTAACATTTGGAGCTCATTTCGAAATGCAGGGCTATCTATGCGCCACGTAGGCGCATCCATCCACGCATCCTGCACACCTGAAACTGTGACGGGATCAGCGAAGCGTAAGCACTGGCCTCTTTCAGTAGAGGAGTAGCTGCAATCCTGCCGCGTATGCTGTTAGAGAGATAGTGCGAGTGCAGACCTTGAAGACTTCAGAGACGCATAATCTTATCGAAACTCTGCTAGAGTATTTGACGCTTAGAGCTACCTTGGCACACAGGTATGGTGATGACTTCTCGACACTGGTCAAGATTCGCAATACATCTTCGAACGCTGAATAGACTCACTTCGGAAATTGATTGGCTACAGATCCGCTCCGAGCATTATTGCAATCTCTGGGGGAGTTCCTGTCGCATCTGGTAAGAATTCATTCTCTGCGGTGGAAGTCATCGACTCAACATACCCAATTTTTCCACGATGCCCGTCTTGCCCTTCGCGATACAAAGAGTATTGATCGCTATCCCTGCCGCCCACATTTCCCTCCAGCTGCCCCTTACCACACCGACGTTGGCGGGCATGTTTGTCAAGACAGGACCACGGGCTAAACCGCAATGTCAGCAGCTGGATATCGTTGTGGTGATGAGGAAAGTGGAGATCAAAAACTCTCCTGCAAGTAAATGATTAAAACTTACGCGCAGGCGTCCATCTAGGGAGCGTGTAGACGACTTCTCGACTACCGGCAGCCCTAGTGAGATTGAAGCCCAAGATCTTGGGATTCGTTGGAAGACTGTCGAGCGCATTTGCGCAGTTGGTGAAATAATTTGCCGGCAGAGGAGGATTGGTTTGAGTGTTGCAATGAATTCTTGGTAGCATTTGTTCGTAACTGCTGATAGTGATGATGAGATTCCCGAGTTGACCTAGGATAAGTCTATGAGCCGCCGCTACAGACAGATCTATGCCCACTTAGAACTTGTAGTTTGATTTATGCTTACTGAAGTTTTCAAGAGTCCCCGATCCAAAACCTTCTCCCGCACATACAAGAGTCCATCCCGCTGCTTGGAGAAGATCATCATGGGAGGAGACATCGTATACTCCTCGTCCAGGCAATGTGTCTAAATCCTAGGTCTGACATCAGAAAGAGGGCCCAAAAGTGCAAAAGTGATATGGGACTAAATTCCGAGAACGTACGATTGCACACTTCCCGTCATCACTGAGCCAGCGGATAGGCGTCGTACTGCGGGAGCACTGTGTCAGCATTCTCAAAGCTTAGAGTACAAGGATAGAAGTGAAAAATTTCCGCCTCATGGTCGCCATCAACTTGCTGCCAGAACAGTGGTTTCATGTGTCGATAATCAGTCACAAACGGTATTGTTCAACTAACACATAATTCGTGGGATTAATCTCATATCTTTTCTGGAACCTCTGGTTTTCAGGATAACTTGGAACCTTTTCCCACGCATTCACGCAGCTATCGGCCTTCATAGGATAGCCTGTAGCTTTCTTGCAATTAAGTCGAGTATCTATTGTTAAATTCGTCACGCTTAAGCTGCTATTTGCCCCAACTTGAGTGATGTTCGGGAGACCTGGGAGTATCAGATCTCGGGAATCAATGGTGGAATGAATAGATAATGCGAGGGCCAAGGGTGCCAGGGGCAAGAACAGAAAGCCTTTAAGGACGGACTTCATGGCGTGCACAGTTTGGTCTTAGGGTGACACTATTATGAGAAGTTGATATGTAGAATCCATGATCGCCTTTTGCATCATATATAGTAAACAGCCACGTGCCCGCGCAAGTAATGGCGCAACTAGACGCTCTTTGAAACATTATCAAACAACGTTAAGGTTGCATATGCGCAAAGAGTTTACAGTCGCGGTTGCCGGCCTTGATCCTAAGCGCCACACTATCTCAGAAATCATCCTAGAGAGTGCCTTGTGAATACTGGCACTTAGGAATGTGTAATCCATGATGGTTTGGTAGGCACATTTTGCAGGCTTGAAATCGCCCTCGAGTGATTTGCGTCGTCTCTTCTAGTCCCTGATAAAGAAGTCGGACCTAGGCTAGATAGCAAATGATAGACATTCTACTAGAACACCTATAGATGAAGCTCTGTAGTCTACCTGTGACCAGTTGCTCGGTTGACTCCCTAGGTGAAGTAGACGGGACACTGGTAGTGAAGGCCATGCAAATTCCCTTGATAACTGAGGTGATGACGGAGAGACGCTATTCCAGTTTCGTCGTAGTTTGCCCTCCAGGGTCTTGACCGTTGGCCGATCCAAAAATAGTTTTAGTCAAAATCCAACGACTCCTGCGAGGATACCAAGCCGCACTGGGATCGAGTCAGCCTCGCGCGGAGCAGGCTAGGCGTCAAGTCCTTCTGCCTGGCAAATGGCAACTTCTCCTGCGAGGGCGAGAGGTTCATTCTGTATCCTGCCTTCATCTCCTGGACATAAGGTGCCCGCTTAATACATACATATTCCTCCTCAATTTCCATCAAGGGGCCAGAGTCTCAATCATGGGCTTCAAATTGGTCGTACAGCCGCCTCAAAGCGCCTACAGGGATGACCCAGACCGCGACGATGCTGCTTCAGCTTCTTCAGCAGTTCTCATGGAGGATGTGGAACATCCAGACTCTGATCTACCTGCTTACGAAGACGTGCCGTCAGCAGTAAGACCCGTCCGGCCAGTTGATCTCGATACGCGTTCGTACGTTGACCTCCTGAGCGGGTTATCATCCCCTCTGATGCTTCTACTGAACGTTTCCATCAAGATACCTCATCCACCCCGTCCTTCCTAATTCACACCTCTCTCGCGACGAGACCACAACAACCACTCACTTGTCTCTATACAGTCAGGATGCTCAATTCCTCAAGTCAATGCTCGAGGACCAAGCCAAATACCCTCCAACATTCACAGCTCGGATCACGGGAACTCATACAGAGACTAGAAGAACGAAGGAAAAGCAAGAGAAGGTCAATGTCACTGATTTCGACATTCGTCTCGACATGACTCATCTTCTCGTCCCAAACTCAGCGACTCCACCTGACCTTGTTTGGCGCAAGCTTGACGTTCGATTCCCTGAGTCCAAGACCTACCGTGGTCAACGTACAAAGACAACTTGCCCGACAGAGTCGGCGCCAGACGCCGACGCCTACATTCACTCCTACATCTCCTCCCACTTCCCTGTCCGCTCCTTTACGCTCAATCGCAGCATAATTTACCACGACTCTGCTGCTCTTGAGGCCCTGATCACGTCCCTTGTTGGGTCGACAAACTACCGTGGTCATCTAAAAGTCAGCTTTCCTATGACGCACAATCGTGTCTCAGTCTACAGCCCATGCTGGCAGAACAACTATCGTGAGAAGACTTGGCTACGATGGCTTTTCTATCTGACCTTCCTCTGGGTATTCAGCTGGCCGTACTTATGGTTTATCACTAGGCGTTGGGAAGTGGTGACAGCCGTCTTCCCGTACAGCTGCTCGCCTGATTGTGGAAACCGGAAATTTATGACGAAGAGTGAGCAGGCGTTCTATGAGGAATGGAGATCTAGTATCAGACGCGCTGTGGTTGGCAAGAGACAAGGTTGGATCGATGAAGAATACAAGCAAGCAACAGCAGACCAACAAGATGGGTTGACTAGGACGCCGAGCACTGGGAGTGCAACTGGTGATAGAGCATTGGGTTTCCTGCGTCAAGCTGTTGATGTGGGAAGAGATGTTGCTATGGCTGGTGGATGGGGCGCGGATAGCTAAAGAGCACACCAAGAACGACCTCTGATGAAAATTTTGGCGGTCGACTCAAGATTTTGGCTAGGATTACGTGTCTCTCAAATCAAACTTTCATCCAATTCGAGGCTTCTTTCTAACGCCATCCTCTTGGGAGCCACGGTAGATTTGAAGCTGAAAGCCCTGATTATTGGAGAATTCATCTTTCTTGATACTGTAGTCGGAGTGACCCCTCAAATTTTCTGATACGGGGAACGTAGCTCAACCGATTCCTTGAGTAAAGACCGAAATACTTGACAGGCCGACAGTCCAGCACTCGTTGACATATTCCGCAAATTTCTTTGTGGGTGGTCCTCTAAGTCAGAAATCTATTCTTGATTGCGGGTAGAATTGCCAGCTCTTGCCTTAACGCTCCAACTCCGAGATCTGGTTTCCGATACAGGTACGTTTCTGGGTTCGAGTCGTGGTCCTGTTTCTGAGTTTGGGCAGCTTGCTTTCTTTGCACTTTCCGGAATTGGCGGGCTCCGAACCAGGAAACTCCAAGAATTAGGGTCAGGACTATGAGGATTACGATGACGATGACAGCCGGCCCCGTAGATGGGGCAACTTGTAGCTTTCCTCTTGGATTCATCTGATCGACTGTCCAATTCACTGAAGACGTCGAGGATGACGATGAGGTTGTTGCTGATAGTGCTGATGGCTTTGTTGCTCGACTAGGTTCAGACACGATCTGACGGAATCGGGACAGTGGATTTTCCAGGTCGGAAATCCTGGAGTCAGGAGACTCAAAAGGTTAAGAAGATACAGGATTTCTAGGCTGGATGATGCTCGGCCCATAACTCACAGGACAGTTACACAAGAATTATGTCTCAAAACGTCATGCTGCATCGGTGCTGGTTTCTGCCCCGATTCCCCGTAATGCAGGTACCCACATTCAGCACCAGTCAGCGTCTTCAAGCTACAGTGATGATCATGCCTCGGCTGCAACCTTGACCTCTGAGGTGGTATGAAGGTAGCCTAAAAGAAGACAGTGGTTTAACCTCGTTCGAACAGCAGTGCGATTTGCTCATGTTCAATATATCTCTTTCACAAGCTCCCTCTTACAATCATGAATCTACTAGAACAGATTTTCTTCTTGTCGCATGCGCGGACGCTTTCGTGGCTCGTGGCTCATGAAAAAGTGCGCAAAGGCATTACGACCGGCAGGAATAAAATTGATCAATGCAAAGCCATTGAGCCTGTCAGGTTACTGAATGGTGTTCGTAAAGATCACCAATATTGAATCAGAGGTCTCGAGAATAGCAAAGTAGGTAAAGCGTGTTCTAAGGAAAGTATTGCGGGAGAAGTCTCAAAAAGATTCGTTCTGTGGTGACACTCGGTGCGGCGGCGCCTCTTTCCCCACGACTTATACATCATGACGCCCCAAAAGAAGAGAGGGCCTGATTGAGCTCTTGCCATTATCTCGTAACAGATTCACCTATCGATACTCTCCTTTGGGACGGATCTAAATTGTTCTGCCTTGAATTGTACATGGGTGGTCAATTTGGTGCTAGCGACCAGCCCTATCAAAGACGTCCGGCCTACAAGTGCTACTACTGAGGATTGAAATAAGTGGCCTATAAGATAAACTCATACTGAGTGTTAAAGCATGGAAGTTCAATGTCGATCTGCGCGAAAAAAATCTCTTCCAGCATAGAAAGTATGGTTGACTGCTTAGTTAGGTAGAAAAAGAGGCCTTGCTTGGGCTCCAAAAAGCAAAAAGATGTTCGGAACTGAAGATATTTTGTCAGCCCTACTCATCCCCAGGTCGAAACTCGAAAGTCTCAACCCGGTATCGAACCCAGAGCCCTGGGATTAGGTCTAATGGAAACAGGTTTCTTAGGTCGATCGCACACTTAATTCAGCGAATTATAATTCTTAGATCAACCGATTAGGGATGATACAGTAAGGTTATGAATTGACAATCAAGGCGAATGATGCAGCAAGTTACCACTCAGCCATTGGGCCCGTCTATCGATGATAGAACAGTGTTATTACAATGTTTATAGGAGATGTTCTTGGACCGATGAGTGAACAGCATGGCAAGGAGTTGATCGCGTTCTTGGCCTCTCAACACCTGACCGTTGTCAATTTCTCGCGTGCACTAAGATTTCTACCTGAGATTCTCAATTAAAGCAAAGGTCTTGCGCGTGATTTTGGGTCAACAACCTTCACTTGTGCTACAGCCTTTGAGCAGAGGAAACCCCACCTCAAGAATTCAGAATGCAATATACCTAGCTCTCTCAGATCAATACAGACGATCGCCTACCTGGTGGCAATGGATGCTAGAGGTCTCGAATTGCTATAGTAGAGCACAAGCGACGCTATTTTAGAACTGCTTGCGTTGATTAAATATGGGCTCCAGCCCCTTATCTTTAGGCCCTCCAAGGATTTGTGACTTTTCCAAACAGCAACTTGGTTTCAGCGAACAGAGGTCTGCCCCTTCATCATCGACCCAGCGACCTGTCGAGTCGTACTAAATGGTTCCGTCTTCAATGTTTGATGGCGCTCAGAGATCTAATAAAGGAACTAGGCTTGACGATTCGCTGAGTGTGCCCCTTACTCTCAATTGTTTCAGAAGCCACATTGCTATTTCCTATGATTGGCGGTCAAGAAAACCTCATTCAACCCTATTGCGACTCGAAACAATTCAGTCCGAAAGCCAAACCAGTCTGCTGGGACTGGTTTCTAAATTCAGCGCGGCTATTTTCCATCACATGGTACATTTACTACATCTCCTCAACCTGGAGGATTGATGGCAGAGAATCTTGTCAATAGCGTCTACAGCCAGCTTTCCATTTAATCCAAAACTTGACACGGGAATAGCAGCTCAGTCTTTCGATCGAGTCAAAGTCATTTCCTTTCACGAATACAGAGGTACAATGTCTTCCCCATCGCAAAATGCTCCATCGTCCTCAGTCGAAGCCTCTTCAGAAATGGCCATACTAGGTGAGTGCAACTTGATGATTTGGTCGAAGAGTGGTTGATGACTTGCAACCCAGCCGTGAGCATTACGAGTCTTCTTGCAGCTCTTGATTCCTCGCCAGACATCCTCAAGCAGGATTTAGAACGCTGCCTCAACAAAGGCGCCTTACTCAGTCTCTCAGACAAAGATCGTGTGAAATACGTGATGTGCACTGCCGAGCTCAAAGGGTGGCTGACCTGTCCGACTTCGTGCAAGCTGTTGATTAATGGTAATGAAGAAGCGAGTGAAATGTTCTCATCTACCTCATTCCTTTCGGCCAAGCTGCTGGAGCGTCTGCTCCCCGTCAAATCTGTCGTCTCACAATACCATTTCTGCTCCCTACAAACGAGCTTCAGGGACGATATCGGAGATGCAGCCGGCTTGCTCAAGAGCCTCACGGTTCAGCTTCTGACGCTTGACGCTATTCCACGGGACTTCAGCTTTCTGTCGAGCGCAGATCTCGAGAAGATTAAGCAACGCAATCTGGAAAGCATTTGCGTACTATTTCGAAACCTGATCCAGTAATTGCCAAGTACAACTGTCCTCTTCTGGGTGATCGATGGCATCAACTATTACGAGCGCTCCCAATGGAGGAAGGACTTCTTGACAGTCATTTGTCACTTGATAACGATCATCGAAGGATCCAAAGTCGGGCCGATCAAGATGCTACTCATTTCCAACACAAGAAGCACTTGCGTGAGCAAAGTGTTCGGGAAAGACGAAATTTTGACGGTTCCTCTAGATATTGACGGCATTCGGCAGGGGTGGAGCGAGGATGCATTCCAGCATGCGATTGGGCAGGAAATTGATAGACTGGGTAAATGAGAGGATGATGAGGGCGACCATCATCGGCTTTGATTTCTGATGCTACACTGGCATATGTGTCTCGGCTGTGACGCTCTGGACGAGCAGCATTTTCATACGCATGCTACTTTAGTCCACCAGAAAAGGTTGGGATTTTGGAAAGACGATGGTTTGGCAGCGAGGGAAGGGAGCGCAAAGGGAATTTGCCTTTCAGTGAGAACGATTTCTCCTGTAACACTCATTTTAGTCGACTTGCGCTGCCATGATGGTTTTAGATGCGCCCTTGATGGGTCACTAGTACAAATTCCGAAAACTCTCAGTCATTCCGCTTCAGCCTACGTTGCTTCCATTGCAGGCTCATTGTGTTCTAAAATACTTCTCGCCTTTTGCTATTGGCAGCATTTTCGTATCACAATAATGCTAGCTTACGAATCTGCGCACGTCTTCTGGACCCCGCAAGGACGGCTGCATTTGAAAGCATGCCCTCGTTTGGAGCTACCAAAGTGAGTCGCCCAGGTCATCAGTTTCTTTCTTCATTCTCTACCCTTTGGCACCGTTACGGGACTATCGGAAGGCTCTGGTGAGGGCTAAGTTTATTGAGGTGAGCTGCTGTCAGAGATCCAATTTATTAGAGATCAGAGGGAGACGCGGTTTCTATGAAGGTACTCGATAGTGCGCTGAATGTTCGCAGATGCGGCATCGACTGCTTGAGATGGTAGACGAAGAGAGACCCAGTAACCGACTAGTCACGGTAGTTGAACAATGTGTGCAGCCTTGAATGACTATTGCGCCGAGGCATGCCTTCTAAAGTTTTCAATCAATAGGCAACACGAGAATAGGAGAAGGCTTTGGTAACGTGCGAAACTAAGAGACAGAAAACAATGCCGTAGCTCTAGCGATTAAATGCCAGCATCCCATCCATGGCTATCTGATACCATCCAGCCCAGCCCGCTATTTCACATCCGCATACATCCTCAATCCAGCATCAACAGGCCGTACAATCCCTTTATCTTCAAGCTCCGACAATAAAGCCACCAACTGGACATCTGTCCCAGGCGAACTCAACACAGACAGCGAGACCGGTAAAGACATCTCAGCCTCCGTAACGCGCGACCGACAAGCAACTTCACCAATGGGGACCGTACAATCCGGACAGCCTGAAAGATAACTCAAGCTATAGATAGAGAAGGAAGAGAAGAACAGAGGTCCGTTGTCTAGTTCGTCGCGGTAAGTTGGGGAACCCCAGCTCTGGGGAAAGACGAGCAAGGGAAACTCGTTCTCGGCCGATTTGGCGAGGATGATGTCTCTAAACCATTGTGAAAACACTTTGGCTGATTCGATGGCGGCTTCGTATTGTGATCTAGTGATTGAGCGGCCGTGGTCCTGTCGGCGCTTTACTATGGCGTCGATGTATGGCGCGCGTCCGTCGTTTGCAGCTTTGTAATCGGCGATGAATGGATCGACGGTATTTCGGACGCAGGAATGAGTCGTGAGTATTGTGTAAAGATGCCCAGTGGCTTCATCCAAGCTTTCAGTCTGTCCGGCGGGGCGAGTTTCACGCCACGTGTCGTCGAGATTGAATGGGCTACGGGTGCATTTGAGATGAGATTCCAATTTTTGGATGGTTTCCTCAAAGAGGGGATCTGCATCTAGCGTCGCCTGGCTCGCCGGGATAGGGAAACCACCGACGCGAGTCTCGAGGCTTGGTGTTTTTGGCTCTGATAGGGTAAAGAAGCTTGTATTTTACAGGCGGCCTCGATGGGATCAGCGGAGGAGGTGGTGATTCGGACAGGGTACGAATGACAGCTTCTAAAACGTGCGCTGATCTAGCGAAAACTCCAAGACTGTCGAGTATCGGTGACACGGTATATGTTCCAGCAGTCGAGACGCTCTCGGTGGATAACCGCATGCCGTATATGCCACAGACACCGGCCGGATGGCGAGTGGAGCCTCCAGTATCAGTCCCGACAGCGAAATCGAGCCAAGGGTAAGCAGCCGAAGCAGCAGAAGAGCCAGTGCTTGACGAAGATGGTGACTGGTACGAGTCGCCTCGAGGATTATATGGCGCAAGATAGTCAATCCTAATGAAGTGAATGAGCAATATTCATGGACGTAAATATTTGTTTATAAGCCATCCGAAATACGTGAGATACCTCTCTCAAGGTCAGGAAATGGTAACATTCTAAAATCGAACATGTCTAGCAGCTCCGACTGTTGTAGATATTTTCAAAGGCCGAGTGCATTGGTAGTGATAATAATTAGGGGCTTGAAAACACGATTTGAAGAGTAAGGAGAAGAGCCCCCACCATTGCACTGGAACTTCTCCCTCAGCGAATTGGGTCGTCTTGGTCTTCCCCACGAGTGTTGCGCCGGAATCTACGAGCTGGTTGATACACCGAGCCGAAGAAGGCCGGCTGGGGTAAAGATCGTGGTAGCATCGATTTCCAAGGCCTGTTTCGAGACCAGCCACATCAATAACGTCTTTGACAGCGAAACGTAACTGGATAGTAATAAGCTGAAAGTAGTCAAGAAGTTATTTCAAGAGATCAAATACATTTGCCAAGGGCCGTGTTAGTCCCTGTTCTAAACCAAGCCTTGAAGGGACAGCTATCCGATCCTGAGAAAAATCAGGAAATAGCCATTGTCAAGGAAATTCCCTCACCACTGTGTTAAGCCATTGAAAACGTCGGAGTCGAGCATCAAGTGCGACAGATCCCCCAATGAAGGCACTGCAATCATCTTTCCACAACTTTGAAACGGGAAGAACCTCTTCAGTTGATGGTCGGAAGGCATAAGGACCAGTCAGGAGATAAGTAGACTTGAACTCCGAGACAACTTTGACCCCATCATTTGCAAGACAAAGTTTCGAGCTGTGGGGCGTTTGAAGGATCACCACTATTGACAAGTGTTAGGATATTAGCACCCTTGGAACATCGAGACCGTGATTTTGCGGCCTCTCACCTTCGAGGAACGCTTGCGTCCAGACGTCATCACGAAGAGCGAACTCGGTCGTTATCGCATCTAGTTCCACCTGGATAATCTGGCCTTTTGACAGGTTGATCACTGTGCAAGGATACAAATCCCTCTTGAGGCCATGGAAAAGCCCAACCACACGACAGTGGGGCTGAAGATTGATGATGTGGACTGCGATTTGATCGACATGATACTCAATACCACCAAAAGTCGCGATAGTCGTAGTGATTTGCGCCCGAGCCCCAGAATTATGAGCAGTTTCGCCTTCTGTAAAGATATTAGGCATGATGGTGTTGCCCATCTCAAAATAGGGCCGAGTAACATGGCAAAGCGAAACCGACGGCTCGAGTGTTGATATAAGCGTCCCCACAGTTGGAGGGGTGAGGCCCGATGAAATGGGACAAAGGGCGCCTAGATCCCAAATCATGCTGCATATGCTGCATTGGGATATCCGTACTACGTCTCAACCCCACTCACCTCTTCGCAACAAGATTGCCCAGAAGTCTAAACAGACTTGAAGATACCGTTATTGTCGATGCGAGGGTGAAGTAAGCAGTAATGGCTGCATAGGACGGTGCTTAGGCTAGGTAGGAATTGCTTCCAATAGGAGGAATTAGCTTACTTAGGCTGCCTGGTTCTTCTCATATAGTTACACACAGAACCATTTAGATGGTAAAGGTATTGGTACTCGAAATGACATAAATGATATAAGGAACCAGATGAACAGATGTTAGTAAAGCTTTTTCGGCTTTCAATCAAGCAACAACAGAACGAGTTGGCGTCGATTGTATTTTCCAGTCTCAGCAGGCTGAAAGATAAACTCCGAAAATAGAGGCCTGTCGTAGCGTCTGGAGCGATTGACTCCCGGCCGCATGATGGCTGGAATGGTGATGGGGCAGCATATGCCGCAATTGGAGTCTACATAGGGAAAGCAGGTTCCCAGAGCAGACAATCGAACTATCTCTGCTAGGCGTTCCGTATAATTGCCTCGAAGCAGAGCTCATGCAGCTCAATTCGTCGAATTGACCTGCCTCCAGTGGCAGCCCTGCGTTAGCATCTTCTCAAAGGAAACTTGACGCGGTCCTGAACGGAGACTATCGACATGTTCAGGACTACTTTTCCGTCGGCGATTCCGTAGGGCATATTTTCGATGTCGTCAATGGCAATGGGATTATGAGGTCTAATCTTCGTGGTGATAAATTGGTTGAGATGGTTAAGGTTAGCTAGCCTGCCGTGGACTCTAGGCTGCCTTGTGGCCTCCTAGCCCCCGGGCGCATACTTTGGCTAACCCTGCCGCAGGACAGCCAGCCCGGGAGCTATGATTTATCGTGCCTGTAAATACTCTGTTGTAGCGTGGTTTTCTCGCGCCCGGGCGGCCAACTCCTCATATAAAAAAATAATTATAATGAAGCCTATTAAACCATAGCTACGAGGTATATAGGTCCTATATTCTATAAGAACCATCGAAATACCCTATTTAATAATTTACTACCTTGCTCCGGTAAATGCTAGGGTTATATATTACGTGCCTAGTAAATAGCTAAATAGTAGTTATGGCTTCGTCGTAAATTCAGCCCTATTAAGAAACCTCAAATCGCAAGTAAAACGGCCGTTAAATAGCTAAATCAGCTATTAGCTACGTCGCACAGCTAGTAAATAAGCTATAGACTTAACATACTACTATTTAATATATAGCGACTCTATCTATTAGGTCTTTAGCTTATTTACTAGCTGTGCGACGTAGCTAATAGCTGATTTTGGCTATTTAGCGGCCGTTTTACTGGCGATTTAGCTATTCTAGCTATTAGCTACGTTCTATAGCTAGTAAATAAGCTATAGACTTAATATATTACTATTTAATATATAGCGACATCGGCAAAAAGTTAGCCCGCTTAGATTTTGAAAAGTTGCTAATCGTGGTAGGGCCGCTATTAGCCGCCTATTAGCGGGCTAATATTTAAAAAAGTAGCTAAAAGTAGCCCGGCCGCTCTTAGCTACTTAAAGTAGCTAAAATAGAGATATAGCCGCTAAAGACGGCTATATCTCGTCTATTTTAGCGTAGTATTCTAAGGTAATTTATTATAGCCTAAAACGTCTATATATTAATTTTCGGATTTAAGGTTTTAAATCCGTAAAGTTCGTTTTAAAGCGGGTAGCCTCGCTAAACGTATATAGAGCGTACTAGCTACGCTTACGTAATTTAAATATTAAATTCGATCGATTCGCGTAATTTATATGCGCGTACGCTAGCCCCTATACGGCTATTATATATATACGGTCTATATTTAGGGTTAAGGTGTTAGCGATATTAGGATTTACTAAAGTCCCTACTAGGGCTATAGGCTACACGGGCGCAATGCTACGGGCCACGGGCGCAATGCTATAGGCCACGGGCGCAATGCCACGGGCTACGGGCGTAATGCCACGGGGGCATGCTTTAGGGGCGTGCGCAAAAAGTAGCCCTAGGCTGCAGGGCCGCTCGGGTGCAGATACGAGAGGCACAGAGCTGGGACATAGGGTATTCCAGGCAAACCAGCTCAGTGCCGCCCGGGGCGCTCCGAGCGGCCCCGAGCTGGCTCCAACTTTTTGCCGATGGACTCTATCTATTAGGTCTTTAGCTTATTTACTAGCTGTGCGACGTAGCTAATAGCTGATTTAGCTATTTAACGGCTGTTTTGCTGGCGGTCTAGCATTTTAGCCATTTACCAGCCACCCTATATTTCACTATTAATAACCCTATAAATTTAGAGTAAAGGGGGGTAAATAATTCCGTAGGCCATAGTGATTCTATATAGATAATATAAAGTCTATATACCTTATGCTCGTGGTCTAATAAGCTATCTAATAATTAGTTTTTTATATGAGGAGTTGGCCGCCCGGGCGCGAGAAAACCACGCTACAACAGAGTATTTACAGGCACGATAAGGGTCGTGCTAGTGACATGATGCCCCTGTAGGCGAGAGGCTAGCAAGATGGTCTGAAGCATAATGTTTCCACAGCGCTGACCAAAATTGGTGCTTCGATACAGATTCGTCGACTCTGTGCAAAAGGATCAAGAGAGGTTATCTCTCACCTCGACCGATCTCCGTTCGATCTTCGATGCATTCGATGTTTCTCCTCGCTTTGCAGGCTTCATATCTCGCCAGCAGATGCCAGGAAGTGCCACGCGATTCAATCATACAACGCAGGAGCCGCAGCAACACGGTAGGTGACTGAAATTGTATAAGATTCTGTTTGTATCAAACTGTGCGCCCTAATCATCTCGATAGAAACGTGGTACTCTGCCGTCATCCGATCGAATTGGCTCCATGGCGATGACACCGCTCGCGATCTATGCCGAAAGGTAGTGGATTGGCGAAGATTCTCTTTATGGTCCAATTACCATCTAGTCAACAGAAGTGCATGTGTAGTTGTGCTAGGGTGCCCGCCAAAGGCAAGGGAAAATTTCCAATCTACGTTCCATGGCAAAACCGGTCTCCAATTACAGCAACACTCGATGGTACTCCACGCATTCTTTGCCAGAGCTCTCCTGCTGATGACATATGATTTCCTGCAAGACTTTGCTGACCCTCTATACGAATGGGTAAGTCACGGTAATCCAGCGCTAGCTCAAAATTCTCCTCGATATCAGCTAATCCACCAATGCGGAAATTAGAAATTCAAAGGTCGGCAATTGAAATCAGCGCACGACTACACAGAGAGAGTCCAGAGGTTCTTGGCATTTTCACGACAAATCCAACAAACCTCTACTGATTACGACGTTCATGATGCTACATTTGAGCATCTGGATAGAGAGTTTCAATGGTTCGAAAAGACTAAATATGGAGCAGCCGTTTCACAGACTCGAGGACCGGAAGATAGAGAGCTGCGCGAGTTGCTCCAAGAGACCTATAGTTCCTTCCTGAGAGAAGCGAAACTTATTCGCACCTACAGCAACCTCTACAACGAGAGATGGAAAATTGGTGTTAGTGAAGGCTTCGCATTAGTCAATCAACGAGACGCGGAAGTCTGTGAGCACTGATCCATTTAGACCATTTCTTACTAACACTCCCTTCAAGGTGAACTTAAGAATGGCTACCGAGTCCACTCAAATCGCACGTGCTTCCCATCAAGACAGCCGAGCACTGCGCGTCATTCAAATCCTGTCGATAATTTTCCTGCCCGCCTCCCTCGTCAGCAGTATCTTTGGCATGGGCTTCTTCAGCACATCCCAAGGCGACGATGGCCAGGCATTGTTCATGATTAGCAATAGTTGGTGGTTATACGTAGCGATCAGTGTTCCCTTGACTGTTTTGTGCTTAGTGTTCATTGGAGGGTATAACATTGCAGGCAAAATATTTCCAAGCCGGAAAATACCTCTTGACATGGAAAAAGCGGCTTAATGATTGGTAGAATTGGAGCAAAAGCAAGTGTATAATCTGTAACCCTAGTGTTTTCCATCAAAAACCCTCAGGGCTACCGCACTGTCTGATCAGAAATACAAGCGGTGGGACCGACCTTTGCGCGGCCGAGAGACTCCCCATGGCCGCAACGATATACTGAGCACGAGAGGATTATACATAAAGCCTTCCCTCCGGGCATCACCAACTTGGGCAGCATCCTATCAGCATGGAGAATTTCTATTAGCCATTCGCACAGGCGGCCTTGTACACAACATACACTATCGGATTGGATACCTACTCCCTAGTGTACCCTTAATGGCGAGATTTCGCCAAATCTAGGCAGGCATACCAATAGTTGGAGCTCCTTTGCTGAGTCGCAGGAGATGAGTATCTGGTTACCGAAGCCTATGAGTAAGTAGACTCATTTTCATAGTTGGAGCTCCTTTGCTGGGTCGCAGGAGATGAGTATCTGGTCACCGAAGCCTATGAGTAAGTAGACTCATTTCCAAGAGGGACAATCGGAAGGGACTGTAGGGTAGCATACTATGTAAGAAAAAGAGTCCCTAAATAAATTGAATATTGCAATTCCACAATGCCACGTAGCAGCTTTTATTGTGGGCCTATAAACTCTCTCGTCATACTTTTTCACATCTTATTTAACAATCACCTGGTAGGGAATCACTACCACAACAAAGAGTCTCTTATGTTAGCCCATGTAATGACTCTCGATTCACGCTCTATGGCACGTTCGGATACATAAGCACGTTATCAGCCCAAAGATAGAAAGTCAAAAAGCCGGGAAAGCAAGCTCAATAAGTCGCACTCTGTCATGAGTTACCTAATCATTGTTTCAACCCATCACTTCGGCTGAGTCTTCTATAGGAACTCATCTATCCACAATGATCCCGTCTTATCATCCAGAATTTACTGTTTCAATCCATTTTCATATCATGATGGGATGATCGTTAGTTTATTTCGTTAGTTTGTTTTGTTTTGCGGGAGCAGTGATAATGTTCTTCTCAGCTTACAAAGGAAAATAGTGTCACTCAGTAAAGAGTTTCGGATCTACGAGGTAAAACTATCGGAAAATGAGAGTTGAGAATGGCTTATCGCCTTGAGAAACCACGCTGTCATGTCTCCCATGCCTGAGCGGACAAGCAACCTATCAAAACGAGTATTACCGCCAGCCAGATTCCGTCATCTAGACACCTTGCTTCATTCGCTGATGATGAGATTGTTGTACCCGTGGTTGTTGGCCTATCGCTGTTTTGATTCCCACTTCCCATAGCAATATAACCTTCCCCCGAGGAAGGAGCACTCGTGAGTGATGGCAGTGCGCTACCTATGGCTTTTCCAATAGTATCCATAATCAGCGTACTGGCTCTAACACCTGAAACTTGAAGTGAGACAGTTGATGAGCCTATCACCAAATCGCCGGTCGCATCTAGAGACACAAGTGTTCCGTTCAGCATCACACCGGATGCGGCTGCCAGTAATGTAGTCCCTGCAAAAACAACAGCGGTAGGATTGGCAGTAATTGCCTGCCCACCAACGCTTGTGATTAATGTGGGCTCGCTTGGAAGCGAGTATGGAATCGTGTTCGTTCCTAACATCAAGGCGGATGATCCTAATGATATGGTGATGCCGGAGACGGTAACTGGATAGGCTCCTGGTGTCAATGTCACGCCAGCGATGGAAAGTCCATTAGATAGTGTTTGAATTGCTACGCCGTCTAAGGTCGTCATTGCCGGAGTTGGGATCGGCGTTGGAAGTAAGATTGTGCTTGTTCCTATCATAAGAGCATCTTCTCCTAAAGATACTGCTTTATCAGATACTGTAATCTGGGAGGCCCCAGGCGTAATGGTTGTGCTAGCGATGGAAAGGCCGTTTGGTAGAACTTTAACCTCTATGCCGCCTATGGTTGCTATCGGCGGAACTGTCATTTGGGAAGGTAGGGGGACTGTGCTTGCCCCTATCACAAGAGCATCTTCTCCTAGAGATACTGCTTTTCCAGATACCGTAACCTGTAAGGCGCCAGGTGTAATGGTTGTGCCAGCAATGGAGAGGCCGCTTGGTAGGAGTTTGACCTCCATGCCGTCTATGGTTGCCATCCGCGGACCTGTTATCTGCGAAGGTAGGGAGATTGTGCTTGTTCCTACGACGAGGACATGATCTCCAACAGAAATAGGAGTACCAGACATCGTTATTGCTGGCGCACCAGGAATGATGGTTGTGCCCGCGATGGAAATCCCATCTGAAAGCAGCCGGATCTTGTTACCTTCCAGGATGGTGATGGAGGGAGCCCCAGTCACCTGATCTAAGGGTATTGTCCCCGTACCTATTATTACAACGGATGGGCGTAGAGCTATCGGGGTGCCGGAGACGCTTGTCGAAGGCGACCCGTAGGTAATTGTTGCCCCCGCGATGGCGACGACATTAGAGACATGCGTAATGGGCTTGTCATTGACAGTAAAGATGGAGCCTGGCGACGCATCATATGAATAAGGAGGCCATGGGGAGACTCGGGTTTGGGGGATTGCGTTTTGGTCTTGATCAGATGAATCCAGCACATGTGAAGTTCCTTGTAACTGCTTTGGCTGTTGAGGTATGTTCAGTACAGTATGTTTGTCGGCCCCTGCGCCATTGACATCCGGATTTTGCACCTCCTCTGGGCTATGTGGGGTATCGGGACGAGCCTGCTTGCTTTCTACCGTATGCAGCACGTTGACGGTCGGTACGCTGGTGACAGGACCCACTTGTTGGCCATGACCCCCCTCAAGCCCATTTGCATCATAGCTTACTCGCGCCGGTGAAGAGCCACGATCATCACCGTCGAGTAGATCTGTGTCATGAACAATTGGAGTTCCACGAGGAACCGATCACTACCTAGAAGTTCAGACATGGGGAACGTGTGCGCTGAGAACCCTGTTCAGCGCTCGAAGCGAGGAGATGCGCTGTTCCCGTGAGACCGGAGGAGCTTCGATACACTGAAGATGTCGCTGACATGATGAAAGAGACATGCAGGCAACGTACACAGCACGCAAATACCGGCAAAGTTGAAGTCAAGCCCATAGCACAGCCTCCATATAGCCAAGAGGGCTCTCAGAGACATCATTTGATACGTGCGGCATTGCGACTTGCGCTGAAGGAGCCTCTCACCCGCCCGCCGTCATCGGCTGCGCAAGTCACTTTCTACTCCCGACATAACAGTGAAAATACAACTGCAACTTCTTTACGCGAATAGTAGAAATACAGGATGACTGCTGAGTTACGAAGCTGTTCAGGATGTCGGTATGTCGATGATGAGATTGTATTCAAGACGAGCAGGCAGATTCCATCTTGAGAACCCTAGGATTCGCTCTGACTCGGGAGGTAGTCCGCTGCTCAGAG
>JAABUP010001548.1_pt1 | contig 48229 bp, 75 predicted proteins | sample 5559201 | NCBI WGS metagenome assembly JAABUP01 (sample SAMN10711887, study PRJNA513373) | rock metagenome | isolation source: Antarctica rocks | place: Antarctica
TGCCTTTCTCACTCACTGCCTGCATTGTCTGGCTGTGTCTTGGTACATAGCAGCAGTCACACACAGGAACAACTTTGCAGACCTGAGGCGGTCCCAGTGATGCTGTTGACAACGTCACTTGCAAGCTGCAACATGCCTCAGCAGGTTCACAGTAGCTTCTTGCATGCAATAGGCTGCTGCTGGTAGCTTTAGCACACAGAACTGCTCATCTTGAGCTGTGCAGTTGGGCAGTTTTGTCCCGCCTACCTAGTTAGAATGTGTGACAAATCAACAAAGCTTGCTCACTCATGAACAAGAGGCCTACTGCCTCAGTGCCAATGGCTATGTTGTGCCCTAGTGACCCTGATGTCATGCTCAAAGGCACCATGCCAGCATCAAAGTCTCACATGTAGGCTGCATGTAAGGGTGTATCAAAGTGTACCTACCTAAACCCTAAACCCTTGAATGGCCCAAATCCATCATGGTCTCCCCTCCCCCCCCAGGGAACATCCTGGTGATCTTCTCATGAACCACACAACACAACGCCCAGAGACCCCCAGAACCACCAAGGAGCCTACATCTTGCTCACATACCACCTTACCATCACCTTGGAGGCCATTCGTGCTTGAGTGTCATGCCCTTGGTTGCATCCCAGCTGGGGCATTGTGCATAAGGCTGCTTGCATTCAGCCTTCATGATACAACATAGGGTCGCTTACACCACATACAACCACATGATGGTATCACCAAACATGTCTCTTGCTCCCAAGCACACCATGCAGGTGAGTGACTCAGTCAAGCATGCCCAAGGGCCAAGGTTCCAACACCCAGCAACACTTACCTACAAACCCTTACCTGGTTGACAAGGCATTGGGTCCCATTCCCTCAACTTCCACACATGACATAGTGGGATCCTACCTTGTCAACATGCAAAAGCTCACCCTTCACAGTCAACCCCAACCATGAGCTCGGGTTGGTTTCACTTCAAACACCTAAATTCAACACCGCCCTGGCAGGACTTGTAGCAGCATGCTCTGCAAGGCTGCCTTGCCCTGTTGTCAAGATATTCCTTACAATTGTTGACAACAGGCTTTCACTGCATGCACATGCAGCATTTCACAGCATTGCATCACGTCAGGCGGGTAAGTCTTCAACTGATGGTGGCATTGTTGGGGGATGCAGACGATGTGGGTGTACATGAACAGGCTGCATACATGCGCATGTGCTCAACTGTGCTTGTTTGTGAAATGTGCACTGCTTTTGGCATGAGAGAGAGTGTCTGGTACATTTTGATGCATCTGAATGAAGTGCACAATGCGCGGTGTTCATGCAGGGGCTAGTGGAGGAGCTCAGGAGACATTTTAGACCACCAGCAAGCGGCCCTTCTTGAGCTTGAGTTCCGGTTTCAACTTGTCTTAGGACAAGTTGTTGTACTCTGCTGTGAGGCTGGATCTGGTTGTACGGCAGCTTGGAGATTGGCTAGGGACACCATTGGCATTGACAGTAGCCCCTTTCAGCTAAATGTGGCTCGCCAGCGCCTGAAGCAGTTAGGGCAGAGGCAGCTGAGATTGCATGTCGACCTACTCAAAAAAGGCTGTAGGACAGTACAGAAGAGTTGCCAAAGGTATGCAAATGGTTAGCGCTCTGCAGGGTTGCATCTGGTACATCATTTTGGTCTGTGCTTACAAGCATACCATCATTCGTGCCAATGACATTTGTTGCTGCATGTTTCATGGATGCATTTGCCGCATTTGCTTACTACAACGTTACAATGTTGCCACCTATGCACCAACCACTTGCATGCTATAAGCTGATGGCCTATCTGCATTGTGCGTGACTTGTGGTGATCTCTGGTGCTTCCAGATTGAACGGATGTACTTTAAAAAATAAATAAACAAATGATGCTCCATCTGCTACGTGCAGGCTAGTGAAGGCAAGAAGCGACAAGGCCTCCTAGGACATGCCAACAAGTCTCAGCAGAGCAAGCGGATGGCTGCTTCTATAACAAAGTCACCAGACACACCCATGTTTCAAAACCGATGGCAGTACTGGTGATGATGAGGACAACATTCTGTCAATTTGATTGTGACCATATATTTTGGTACCAATAATTAAATGCCTGCATATTGACTTAAAAAGCAGTACTTGGCATGTCTGTTTTAAGAAGTCAAGTCAATTTGGCCTCAAAATAAGGCTGCAAATGAGCCCTTGAAATGTCGACTTGCATTTCACGTTTCGAAAGTTGCTAATGCACTGTTAACGGTAGCCTCAAGCTTGCGCCTGATTACTATGGTTAGATTACCAGAAGGTTCCTTGACATTTACATAACGAATGCTACAGCACCAATTACATAGTGTAGCTACACAATATCAATGCACTGTGAGGCACAAGTGGAACATGGCAGCACAGCTAGAAAAGAAAAGACACCGCCGTTAGGGGTTCAATGTAAAACAGCTTGAGAGTAGCACAGCTACATATCAACAAAATAGCTGTGAAGCAATACGATGCAACAGGCTATACACAGGCTATATAGACAAGACCTGTCCTGCACGTACCTAGCTCAGGAGCATGAGCTGGAAAGCGTTTAATTTTTTATTATTGTTATTAACCTACGAAGCAGCAAGCCAGCAATACAGTTGCAGGGTACGACATGTAAAACATCCCCAGGCACATGTTGCTGCGTGGCACTTGAAGTTGAGCTACAGCTGAGTGAGAGTCCTTGTCACACATCAATGATATCAACACTGTCTAGGCTGTCTAGCGCATTCGACATCTGACTCTTGAAATCCTTGCTCCAGATCTGATGGGCAGACTGTTCTCGCTCTGACTGGACACGCTGCGTTTTGGACAGCCCTGCAAAGAGGCTATTGGACAAAACCTGCAGCCAACTCACAACCAAATGTCACAAGCTGTGCTGATTTGAATCTAATGGTAAGCACAGCTTGTATGCATGGACACTTGTAAGCCTGCAAGGATGACATCAGCTTGAAAGCTACTGTTGCCTGAGCGTATCTAGAACACAACAATCCATGTCATGCAGCAGCCGCAAGCAAGAGGAGGATCATAAAGGCGCTTACGTCCTTCAAGGCTGGTCTTGCAGTGGGATTGCGCTGCAACATCTGGCGCAGCATGCTCTGAGCATTGGGCGGTGCACTGATGCTCTGAAACAAGGCTGGGTTGGCTTCAAAAGGGAGTGGGGTATACCCCAGCAGCATGCTCACCACCTCTGCTTGGTTCATCTCCTGATTGAACAGACGCTGACCTGCACAAAGGTCAAAATATATCAAAGCCTCGCGACTCACACTCAGCAGTAAGTGGTATGGCTGAGTCTGATGTGTGTGCATCTGTTGTCAAGAACGCTTTGATGGTACTAGATGTCGTCAGCAGCAGGCCATGCGCAGCATTGCTGCTGAATAGCAATGTTTATGACAAGTACACATGTGTCTGCACTGGGAACATGCAGCAGCACATGTCTCCTGTGCCGATGCACAAGTATGGAGCAGGCACAAATGCAGCAGTTCATGTAAAGCTCGCTGTTTTGATTTGGCTTCTGCAGACCATGTACAGCATTGAAAGCAAGCTATGAAGTAGTCAGGAGCGCGTACCACAGAGAACCTCATAGGCAATCACCCCAAGTGCCCACACATCTGCAGCAGGGGTGGCAAGGGGGGGCTCCTTGCCTGACTGGTCACCTTGCACTACCTGCAGACAACACTCAATCCTTGCCATGCGTAAACAAAAGAGCCAGGCTGCAGCCCTGTCAGGCATCACTACACACACTGCCAAATCCTGTGTGCAGGCATGTTACTACAAATGAAGCATGACGGGACATCCTGCATGAGGAGTGTGTACAGCATGCACGACCTGTTGGTGGTGGTGCTGCAGAGGCATGCAACCAGCACAGTCAAAGAGACAAGAGTAGAGGTTGAGAGTGCAGTTGGTGGGATTGACCTCAGGGGCAGCATAGCGCAGGGTGTAACACATGTTGCCACTGCGTGCTGAGCCAGTGTGAGACCATGTGGCCAAGCCCAATAGCTTCCACTGCTGCTGCTCGTTGAACCATCCAAACTGGATAGGCTGCAAATCACAATGCACCACTCTGTGGATGTGCAGGCTGTGCACTGCGCCCAGGATGTTGTACAGAGTTGACACCTGCAGCAGAGTACACAGCAGTAGAGTTAGTCTGTTCTTGATGCAAAAAGTCAGGTAACTGCTGCACAGCATTATACGCCCACTAGCTCAATCACAATTCATGGCCCAACACAGTTTCTGCAAGTTGCTGCATGTGAAAGAGATCTGTCATCCACTCTTGCAAGCAAGCCATTGATATCTGTCTGAGCTTAGATGCCGTGCATACACCATGCTGACAATAGTTTGCTCATTTGCTGTTGGAGTGCATTCCAGGAGGATGGGTACTGCGCTTTCAAGGATGGGTACTGCGCTTTCAATACAATATAATAAGACTTGACTTGACTTGACTTCAGTTCAAGCTTGCGTTGTCCTTACTTCACAGTGAGCCCAGCTGTGCATGTCACAAGCACTGCTGCATAGCAAAAGTGCATAAGCAGCGCTGCAAAGGAATGCTGGACAGGAAAGTATGAAGGGAGCTTGCCTTATCAGACCAGGCAGGGACTGTAGCTTCAGCACGTGCATTGGAGAGCCAGTGGTCCAGAGTGCAGGCAGGGCGGTCAATGAGCAGGCAAGGGGGGCAAGCCTGGCCAGCAAACTCCCCAGCTGTTGCGCTGTAGCTCTCTGACAACCCTGTGGCATCACACAACATGCCATTCAGCTGGTGACTCCGCCATTGCTCATCTTGACAGACAGATGTGATAACCCATGTAAGCTACCAGTAATGCAAGTGCAAGCTGTTAGTTGCGATGGATTTCTGGGTCAGTTTGGTAAGCGACATTCATGGAGCTTTGCCACCATACACTCTTGCAAAGATCATGAGCAAGTCACAGATGCAACCAGATGCATCACATGGATGCAATGCACTGAGGTAAGTAGATTACCTGGGAGGTACTCTTGTAGGGTGATGGTGGGGGTTTCAAGCAGCGCCTTCTCTTGCAAGTAATCTACGCCACGTGCAAACAGCTTCACAGACAGAGGGTGGCCCTTGTCCACTCCGCGCTGAGCACTGCACAGTACATAGGCAGGCCCAGGCCACCCATGTGATTGCATACTGTACTTGCCCTTGAAACTCATGCCGTCCTGCAATCCGCTTCAAGTTATTCAGATGGAAAGAAGAGTGCTGGAAGCAGACCTGAATTCATGCTGACATGGTGTTACAGACAAGCAAGCCAAGTTGTCTCTGCAGCTTGTGCACAAGGGACAGCCAGCAGCTGTACAAAGTTGGAGGATGCAGATTACTGCACCTTTAAAGACAGATAAGTTGCGACCTTACCATACGGGCCGTAGTGCAGCCAAAAGCACAAGCAGTGTACACGTACCTGCATGTGCGCGTTGACAAAGGTTTGCACTGGGCTCAAGGCATCGTGCTGCTCATTTTCACGTGCCTGCACTCGAGCCACAACCCTGTCCACTTCCTGCATCATCACAACTGCCTTCGGCAAGCAAAACACAACACTGCCTCAAACTGCTACTCATTACGCTGACTGCTAGGACGGCAATGACGTTGTTGCTGATGTTAAGTTCAGAATCACTTGAGCAACCTGGTATGCAGGTACAGTACTGTTTTGTCATAATGCTGTTTGCTACAACGACGGAGGCTTTTGGGTCTGTGCTATTACAACAGCGTTACAAAGAGCAGTGAACGCGTCTCTCTGCCACTTTCTTGCAGATCAAGGTGAGAATACATGCTAGATTCCAGGATTCTAAGGTCTTGAATCCAGGATTACTCATGGTGTCAAACAATGCTGCAAAAACACTTAAGTTTTCTGTACAGCGACACCTTGGTACAGCAACAAGTTTCCAGGGGGTAACGTAGGCATTGTTCAGAAGCTTCACAGATTCAAGAGCCAGCGAGAGCCACATATGTTTACTCGTCCAATGTACACACAAGGATGCAGACATGTTGCATGACATGATTTTTGGCCAGTAACAGCTACTAACCATGTTCTGCCCAGAAATGCCAGCCACTCTGAGCTGGGGTACAGGGGAAGGGGCATGGGATGTGAGCGGGGTGCCCTCCTTGGGGTGAGCAGCCTCAGTGCGCATGACCTGCAGCCAGTTCTGGCCCGAGGTGGTGCGCATGGGGGTGGCTGTCAGGCGGTGCAGCCAGCTCCTCTGCACCCGCCCCCCTCCCACCCTCACCCCATCTGCACCAACACCCACGCTCTTGCACATTCATTGATTGACTGTCATATTCTATTGTGCAGGCTCCATGAACAGGTCCTGGTTTGACCTTGTGACACAAGGCAAAGGGTAAACTGTGTCTTCTGCATTGGGGTACGTACCGTCTGTTTTTGATCCATGACAACAGCCAGCTGCAGAACTTGTTTAGCAGGAGCTGATATTGAGTGTGGGATGATGAGATAATCAGTAGCAGGAGTGGCATGTGTTGGCCTTGGTACAGCACTCATGGTGTAGGCACAACAAGCATCATGTTGGCAACCAACCAGCTACGACTCGTTGCAAATGTGACGTGGGTATTGACCTGCAGGTGCATGATCTGGTTCTGGCCTGATGATGACCTCCTTTGGGGCTTCCACATCTTCAGGAGCCGGCCCTCGGGCAGAGTCCAGGTCTGTGTTGAAGGGCACGCCAGAGGCACTCTTGGCGACGGCCTGCCCTTTCTGCCCCTTGCTGCCCTTCTTGGACCACCACACACACCCTGCCACACCTGCTCATCACGCCCAACAACCACTCAAAGGACACAACCAGAGCTTTTGTGCATACCAAACACAAGACCTGTACATTCTATACAAGCATGGCCTCTGTAGCCACATCTTTGCACTTTTATGAGGCTCATGTAAAGGTTGCTGCAGAGATACAGGCATGTGTGAACTTGGAGTGGCATGCATATGGTGGTGCAGGTGGTGATCAGCAGCAGACAAAGTCTTACATGCAATAAGGGCCATGCCCAGCACCACTGGCACAGCAATGGCTGCAGCATGCCCACTGCTGTGGTGCCCTCCACTGCTGGAGGCAGCACTGCTTGAAGTCACTGCTGACAGTGTGGATGTGGCAACTATGGTAGCACCTGTCCCTGCACTCACCAATGACTGCTTGACACCACTGCTGCAGTCAGAAACAAAGTGCGAGGCAAGAAACCTGGGCTCTTATTATTGAGAGCACACAGAATAGACTGAGCTCAAGCTCATGCAGAAGAAAAAAGCTTGTGACTGGAAAAGGGGAGTGTGCTGATAAAATACCTTCCAAAATCCTGGCTACTCTGGCTATGAAAGATGGAGGAGAGGCAAAAACTTCAAGGCTTCTATGGCTTGCAGCTTGCAAGGGCATGCCAACACTAATGGTGCCAGCAACTCCTGCATGACCAGATGCTAAGTTACACACTTGCACTCCTCTCACCTACCACTCCTTGCCTGGCCACACTGTGTCAAACTGTGATAATGTAAGCATCAAAGACACAAATGCCACACAGCCTGGCGCCCTGTGCTTGCACACACAGCAAACAAAACGACACAACCATGCATGGCTTTTTCTGCTTATGCTAGATAATGAGGTTATACTGCACATACCAGAAGCAGTGAAGAGGAGTGAAGGGCTGGAGCTGTTGAGGGCTGTCAGCATAGCAGATGTGTCATTGCAGCTCTGGCACAGGATCTGGACATTGGCATTAGCATACGGTGTGCCAGCTGCAGCTTGCAGAAGGCTCCTGCGACCTGTACTGCTAGTCTGGTTGGCAGGAACTGGGAAGAGCGAAGGGTTCATCAGCGTGCCACCATTCTGTGAGTAAGAGGCTATGCTGACGCCCACTGCTCCTTGGGCAGCACCAGTCTGCATGCCATCAGCCATAAATCAAACTGTGCAAAACTTGAACCCAGGTATGGATGTGCTTAACAACCAGCAGCTTCTCAAGGCTTTGGGATTGCCAGCTTGGGTGATGAAGTGCAAGTCCTGCTAAAGTGTAGCTGTGCGCAGTGCAGGCGACGCTTGTAGGGTCTCAGCATGAGTCGCACGACATCACCACAGGTCATGCTATGAGTCACTTGGTATCACCACCAATGCTATAGTCAGCTGTGGGCAGCAAAATATGACATTACAATAGTGTATTGTGCAAGGCTGAGGCAGGGAAGAAAAGGTGGCATGACAAATACTATTTCTGTGTGATGTCAGTGACTTACATGAAGCAGTGCTGAGACGAGCTCTCGCTGCAGAGAGGCAGAGAAGGGCAGCACGCCTGCTCCTTGCACTTGCACTGTCAGGTTCAGGCGGTCCAGGCTGGCGCTGTAGACAGGCTGAACAGGCTGCAGGCTGGATGCAGGAATCTCTGAAGCCAGGCCCTGGACTGTGGTGTTGGTGCCAGCCACCTTCAAAGTCACGTTGTACCCTGCAGCAGCATTGCAACACTGTCACCAGGTGCTGAAGTTCACGTCTGCTGTCAATGCTAGACACATTACCCAGCCAGTTTGCCTGTGACTTACAAACAAATGCATACTTGGGACCAATTTGTAAAATATTTGAGACTGTGGGTATACTTTAGGCCTGGTATAGCAATGATGCAATAAGGCTGCAGCAGAGGTGCACCTTTCTGTTGCATGCCCAGCAGGTAGGATGCAGGTCCACTCCCAACCACAGCCGACAGCTCACTCTGGAAACTGGTGTCTTGCTGATTGACCAACCAGAACCTGCGTGTCATGTGAGGCACAGTCAGTCAGCCTGAGGACATCAAGACACCATGCAATACACCTGTGTATTACACAATTTGTTCAACAAATGGACATAGAGAATGTGTTACTGTCTTAAATTATGGATAGAGAGGAATGCTGACCGGTTGATAGTGTCCACCTGGCCCACGCCAGCAACAAGGCTGTAGTTGGCCTGCAGAGTGTCCACAGACAAGCCAGTGGGATACACCAAGCTTTGCAGCACGTATCTGCACACAATGCCTGTGTTGTTACAATACAGTATGTGGTGACACCAGAAATGCTGCATATGTCAGGCGCCTCTGCTTACTGCTTGAAACAAAGAATGGAACAGCTCTTGCAGGGGCAAATCAGTGAGCTGTCATGACACATAGATGCCAGCAGCTGGTCTTAGACATGCAGCACACAAGCATAGCAGGCCATATTCACCTGTGAGCATTCAGGAAAGCGTCTGTGTCAGCTGATAAAGGGCTTCCTTGCAAGGTGATGAGCACGTCGCTGCATGAGAAGCGACTGCTTGACTCCTGCGCATCATGAGACACTTGCTTGTTCTTGCATAGCAGCAAGATCACAAAGCAAAGAGTATACACTATTTATTGAGAATCTTACCACCGCGACAGCAGGCGCAGGAGCAACAGATTCGGGGCTTGACCCGTTGACAGGGGCCACGGGAGCGCCAGACGATGCTATGACAGGTGAGCTGAGCAGGCCTTGCACCACGTCTGACACTGATGGGCTGGATTCAGCAGCTGCAGGGGTTAGCTGCCCACAACCTGCATAGTAAACAGGTGCTTGCATTTGTAGACAGTCATATAACACGTCAAAAAACTGCTGCTGGCAAGAGGAGTAAACACCTGGCCGCAAGAAGGCGAAGGCTAAGAAAATCGCTGCACACCAAGTCTGATGTGGTTGCATCATGGAGTTAGGTCTGCAGCACAGACACAACGCACGTAACGTCAACAACGAGTCTGCCCTCTGTCAGATGACACGACAATTCGCCCGTCCGTGTCACGTATCCCCAGGACGGCAGCACGGCAACAGTGGGCAGCACCGCACCTCAGTCACGACGCGTGCGAGTCAAAGTGGCATCGCCAACTGTGCTATAGTAGGCGTGCCCATCATGGGGACTGTGACGCTTCAACTTGATTGAGGACGACGTGATATAGATGAGCAATTCTCAAGCTACGACAGAACGTGCACAGGATTCAGACAGCAACTGAAGGGCGGGTCAATCCCAAAGGTGAAACTGACGCCTGTGTGCAACAGCAAAGGTGGCAGCTTTTATGTACGTTTAAGCCAATGATGCGGCTGTTGCTTTGTCACAGCCAGCGCTGACGGGTCTACTTTGCTCTTGGCTCTGTCCAATTACCCGCTATTGGCTGAGGAAATCGTTGTTCGTGTTTGTGAGCGTTTCGCGCCTTCCCGCAACCGGTGACTAATCACGAACCTGTCAATGAAGCTGTTGATAGCTATTCCTGCTATACAGCCAAGAACGAACTCTCATGGCCAAGACGTGCTGTTGTGTGACGCGCTGAGCCATGCGCTCCACATGACTGAAATTTGACGAGACGTGATCAGGGCATGTATCTCTCTATGCACACTGTGCCAGCCCCTGCCAATGATTGCTAAAATGGCAGTTGTAGCTGCGCATTCACATGTAAACACTGCTTAACGTGTGAGGATCGTGTGAGGATCGTGTGAGGATCGTATAACATATACAGGGTATATGTAAATCGACGTACATGTATACGCCGTGAAGGGAAAGTATCTGTCTACTCAAAGCTGTGCAAATATCATCACATGCCACGCCTTATGATCATATGTCCCCGCAGCAGGTAATGCCACAAATTTCTTTGCTTTTTGATACTAGGTTTGCAGAGAGCTACCATCAATTGCTGATCAAGGCTAATTGTATTCAACTAGAAACCGATGCTGCAGTCTGTAGCTATGAGCCTTCTACGTTTGGATAGGTGACACCCTGCATTAGTTGCATAGGTAATGTAGTAATGACATTCAATCGGACTGATATTGAAACTTGAACAGCAGCAACAGCTTGTAGGCGCTCAAAGTTTCACAATATCACGTGGATTTGCACCAGCACAGAACATATTAAATGTTGCATAGACTCTGCATGGAGGTGTGACAAAAAACACATCACTGTTTCCAAAGCAGTACCTGCATGGACTAGCTAAAGAGCTGAAAACAGACGTATGGCAGTCCTAGACTTTGGAAGACATTGCTACCAACTCCTCTTCCACACAGCCTGTTTCTCTACTCTCATCCATGACCTGGCACAAAGTCTGCTTCTGACCTTGTCTACACCTGGGCTGCAGCTGCATGAGCAGCCCCTGAGATGTATGGATGGTAGCCCCCTACAGCACCAAAACCCATACTGAGCTGTCTTGCTTGATTGCTGGTCACTCACTTGTCCTGATACAGCTTACTCATCACTGTGCTGAGCCGGGTAGTCTGTGGTCTGTTGTGTAAAGTTGCGACCAGAAGCAGGTGATCATATTGTATCTAAGTGTGCGAACATCAACATGTGTGCATCCTCAAATTCAGCAACAGCCACCAAAGACATGAGCAAAGCAGACGTCGGTATACCGTGGTCATTGTGACAGGAGGCGCCTCAGGATCCATGCTAAACTCAAATCTTCTCATAAGCATGGCTAAGGCCACGACCGCTTCAGATAGAGCAAACTGATCTCCTGCAGAAGGCAGATGAGAGCGAGATGTTGAGACACAGCGTAGCGTGGTAGCTTCGTTGTCCCTGCCTGAGCAAGAGGGCAGAGCAACTACATGTGATCATTGAGCCCTTCAAGCAAAGCACAAGGTACAGGAACATACAGAAGTCATTCTTGCATGTCATCCAAAGTGTGGAGTTCCCTGTTTATGTACACATGCACAGCCATGAGTGTACCTATGCACTTGCGACGGCCCCCGCCAAAAGGCAGGTAGGCAAAGTTCTCTGTCAGCTCGCTGGGGACCGGCCCTCCTGGCTTCCATCGATCCACATCAAACTCATCTGGCCTCTGCCATGTCTGTGGGGATCTGCATCATAGATGACACATTGCACTTCAGCACGTCTGCAAATATTGCCTTGCATGTGTTGCATTGTGATGAGCTGTTGCCTAGTACAGAATGCAGGCCTTGTCACCAAGCCATAAATCTGGCCAGTGGTGTTGCCCTGTCACCAACCTACATGGCCAGTGGAGCAATGAACAAGATGTGTTGTAAGCACCTGTGAAGGTTCCAGACAGAGATGAAGAGGTCGCTGCCTGGAGCCACAGTGTAGCCGGCCAGGGTGTCCTCCTCCACAGCTCTCCTGATGAGCACTGGGGGCTGCGGGTACAGCCTCATGGCTTCACTGATCACCCTTGTTGTGTAGGGCAGCGCGCGCACCTGCTCCATGCTGGGAATGCCGTCGCCAATCACTGTGTCCACCTGCACGCCCACTGTCAAGTGTCATTAGGTGTGCATGCTGATGGTGTGATCGACAGTGAACAAACTCACAATGGTGTGTGATGCTGTCAAGGCAACTCCAGGCAAGTAGTTGCACACGGTGCAGATGAGTGCATGGAGTCCAGTCAATCAGACGCAACACTTCACAGCACTTATGCTATGCATGTAGAGCCATGGGGGAGAATATGCATTTGGTATGCTGACCTCTTGGTGGACACGCGCCACCACCTGAGGGTGGCTGGTCAGGCAGTACACCGTCCAGGTCAGCACTGCAGCTGTTGTCTCATGCCCAGCAATCAGCATTGTCATCAAGTCATCTCTTAGCTGCTTACTGCTGATCTGCACCCAAGCAAGGACAAGTGAACTGACTATGGATTGACATTGTGGATAGTAGCCAGGCAACACAGTGAATACAATCAATGCACCTTGGCCAAGGACGTGTGTCTTGCAGCAGAGGCACTTTGCTGACACATCTTGAAGCAGCATTGCTGTGGGGCAGACATGCAATTCTCTACAACTTGCATTGTGACAAACACCAGTGCTGTTTGGTGGCTGTAAAATGTGGCGTCAGGGCCTACCTGATCCCCAGAAGCCAGCAGGAAATGGAGGATGGAGGGATCCTGCTTCCCCACAAACTCCTCCACAAATTCCTGCTCCTCTTCTTCCACCAGGTCCTTGCAGCGCTGTATGAGACCATCAAGAGTGGCGTTGATGATCTTGAGGGCCTCAGTACACCGCCGCTGCCTGGGCACTATGGCCCGAAGAAGAGGAACGTTCCAGTATGGCACAAAGGCTGTGCTTCGATATTCAGCTTCTCGCAAGCTGGTGTATACAGCCTGCAGGTGCAGGTGCATGCCTGGTGATGCACATGTGACCACATCATGTGGCTGTAACAGAGCTGGACTTTGGCCGTCAAAAGACATTGTGATGTGCAACACATTTGATAGATCAAGACAAAGCAACGAATAATTATGCTCTAGCAGCTCTTGACGCAACAAAGGGGAAAGACAGCTGTGGTATTTGTATTGCTTTCATTGGCAATGCTACAATTTGCATCAGATCACACAGTCGCACCAAACAATGGCAGACTGTCTTGCAAACAACAGACAGGCAAATCACCTGAATGAAAGGGTCGTCATGCGTCAAAGAGTCAAAGTCATAGTTGAAGACTGCTTTGCCAATGATGTCCAGCGTCAGCCTGCTGAAGAAATTCTCCATTTCAACTGGCCGCTTTTCCAGCACAGCCTTTTCTAGAGTCTTCATGCCGTGCAGCGTGCTGTGTCCAAACATGGTGACCATGCTGGCAATGTATTTGCGGTGCAAAGAGGGCACAATTGCTCGTCGCCTGGTTTTCCAGATCTCACCATCAGCAGGGATCAACCCCTTGCCCATCACAAAGTCCAAGATCTCTGACAGCAGCCCTTTGGAGTATTTGTGGGCATTGGTTAGCAGCACTTGCTTAGCCAATGCAGGGTCTGAGATGACCACAAAGCTTTTGGGCCCAAAGCTGAGTCGGAAGACAGGGCCATACGCCAGAAACAGTTTGTACAGTGGAACAAAGACTGGCTGGCCAACGATTTCTCTGATGTCCCCGGTGGCTTCTGGCATGCGAACTGCTGCTTCCCTGCGCCATTGCTGGCCAAGTCTGGCTAACCACAGGGAAACTCTGCGTCCTGCAGGTCAGCCAAACATGACAGCACAAACAGCTGCACATGCCCAACACGTACCATGCAATTTAGAATAACCAGGCAATGCATGCATGTCATGCAGCCTGCAAAGAAGTAAAGCCATGGTAAAGGCAAAGGGACTTGCCTGGACCAAGTGGGTCCTTGGCCAAAGCTTGCCTCACAGGCCGCAAGACTTTCTCCTTGGTAGATCCCTGATTGCTGAACTCCCCAGACAGAATTCTATCCTCCAGGCTGCCTCCTTTACGGTCAAGCACAACGCCATTGTTGCTGCTGATCACTGAGCTGCCGTTGCTGACGCCGTTGCCGTTGCTAGATACTTGGGGAGCCGATTCGGATGTGCGATCTTGCGGCACCTGTGTTCGAGCCTGGATCACTGATTGACGGCGACGGTGTTGACCAAAGGTATGCGATCGTTGCTGCAGGCAGCCGCTTCTCAACTTTGCAGTTAACGTACTGCGGGGAAAGCCCGTTTGCATGATCTGCGAGCACTAGCGGATCAAGTCCAAAAGCAGCTTTGCTTTCAAGCGTGCCCGCGGCGTTTAGACCGCATTGCGGATGAATATGTAGATCGTCGCGTGGCTGTCAAATTTGTAAGTGCATGCCTTATCTAGGGCGATCTTTAGGGCTTCAGCACATCCCAATGTCGACATGCAATTACTTTCAGATGGTCGGCATGCTTTGTCTCTTTTGGCCATCCACAATCTTCACCAAGCGCAGTGCTATCTGCCATACCTGGTAGCTGCCACTTACACATAGAAGTACCTCTGAAAATTTCAACCTTTGCAAACTCTGCCTGACATACATTCTGAGCTGATGCTAAGTGAGCTAAAACAACAATGTGTAGCCGAAGCAATGTAGAGTACACACATGTCTGACCGTTGACATGAAACAAAACAACACGTGAATCAGCACAAGGTACACTTATTTCTGCCTAGGTCGCTTTCCGAGGTGAGACCTCCCTCTCTGAGAGGATGCTGCAGGCTGCTTTCTACCCTGCATTTTGATCACTCTGCTTGGTTTCTGCTCTGACACCTGCTGGGACGGAAGTTCAAGTGTCTCATCAGCCACATCGGCTGAAAAGCCTGCTTCCTGCTCCTCTTCAGCTTCATCATCACTGCCACCCCCTTGCACGGCAGCCATGACAGCCTCCCAGGACAGATCGCCTACTTCGTCTTCCCCATCATCAGATTCAGAGGCGGCTTGAGAGTCAGCACTGTGCCTGCCGCTGGGGCGGGCACTGTCACCATCCTGGCCCTCTGCACCATCTTCTGACTGGCTCACCTCCCCAGAATCAATGTCTTCACTGCCCACCTGTCCAAAAATGCATCCCATGTAAGTTTCAGGGGTCGTCCTATGTCTGATTCGTTGCATACATGTCATACCAGAGGGCACCCAAACAGCAGCTACAGTACATACGAATTGGATGATCAAATACAGCATATGTTGTTGTATCTGTTTGGCAGTGACACGTGCAGTCCACCCCATGTTTGCTACAAGAAATCAAGCAGGAACAAATCAGGTATGGCCTGCTGCTGTCTGCCAACATTGATGTGCAGCCAAATGGAAAAGGTAGCATACCTCAGCATCAGAATCCTGGCTGTCAGAAGGCTGGGCAGAGCCCTCACTCTGAATAATCTCTCCATCAGGTGCGCTGCCAGAAGGGCCAGCATCCTCCTCTAGGAACAAGTTCTGGGCCTCAGGAATGGCCCTCTGCAGCTGCTTTGCAACAGCTGTGCTGGCTTCCTGCAACACTGCTTCTGCAGCTGCTACAGCTTTTGTGGCTTGGCCTCCCATGTCAGTGGCTGCATCCTCAGCCTGCATGTTCACCACCACCACATGCTGACATTGCACAATGACGTGAGCAACATCAGTGCACCGCACGTAGTGGCTGTGCTGCTGACGGTGCAAGACAAAATCTGCCTGGGTAAGCAGCTGATGCATCAAAACTCATGACCATGACTTTGCAAATTGTGCACTGAATGCATAGTGAGTAACCCAACTCCAAGAGATGGGCTGGCACAGACCCAGGCTTGTACTTCACAGCCCACGTAAGACACATGTGCAGCACGGGTGGGACGGATGCGCATGAGGAGTGATGCTGACCGTGACTGCTTGGCTTGGTCTGCGGGCTTTGTCCAGGGCAGAGCCGCGGTCCTCATAGTCGGGGGGCAGGCTGAAGTAGGGGATCTTGCCCCTCTGCCAGTCATACAGCACCATGCGGGCTGATGTCTTCAGGTCAGGCTCGCCCCCTCTCAGCAGCTTGCCTGAGCTGCGCGCCAGCTGAGTCAAGAAGTCTGTCGTGTCTTCCCATGACTTCACCTTGTATGCTCTCACCTACGCATACAAGTCCTCTCTGTAAACACTTCATCAGTGATTATGCAATGTTACTGTGCTGCTCCATGATTCACTTTGACAATAGCGAAATTGCTCCCCGATGCCAGTTATGAGCCAGTCATGACAAAAACATGCTTGCCTTTTGACATACAGCAATACAGCAATGCACCAACAGCATGTTAGCAACAGGGCAACATGACAGCTGCACTTGAAGGCATGACCAAACCTAAACTAGCATGACTAGAACATCCAGCTGGTCCAGCACTTCAGCAAGCCATAAGTCAAAGTACACCAGCAGAAGGTTTCAGACTAACGAGATTCCACAATGTTACTCATCATCGCAAAGCATCTGATGGTACGGACAATTGTGAGAGTCATCATGAACCACATAGCTTGCATCACATGCCTACTCTTTGACAGGCTGAATACAGCACAGTGCAGCCACATCAACAGCAGGATACTGAAAGTAATCAGAATTGCCACAGCGGTCATTCATTGCACTTTGTATTGTTCAGCACTCACCAAATACTCATGCTTGACTCTCTTCAGAACTGCCCCCACATGTTCTGTGGCATCTTCCTGCAGGATACAAGATACGATATGGGTTACAAAAACAGGCCTGGCATGTGCAATACAGCAACAGTCAACCTGAGCTGAGGCCAGCACTGACATGCAGACACTATCCAACACTGCTGTTGGACACTGCTTCAAATGCAGCTGTTGACTAGAGAGACCACCCAATGCAGGGGTGGCTTTACTGACAGACTGACAGGCATGTCTATAACCAACAGACATGTTAGCAGCAGAGATCAGCAAAGCTTGACAGCACATCAAATGCATACCAGGTTTTCCACACGGACCACACCCTTGAGCACAATGTCTGTTTGGTCATCGTCATTCTTGTTGTAGACAACACCTGGGCAGTCGATGAGGAAGATGCGCTTCATGAGGGTGATGTACTGCCACACCTTGGTCTCACCTGGCACTGGCGCCACCTTGCACACCTGCACCAGGCCACCACAACCCCTCAGCTGCACCTCCATACATACACTGCCGCTGGCACCATGCACATTGTTGACACCTTCACACACTACTGGTGCAGTCAAGAAATCCATGGTCATGCTTGCTGTTGAGCATGAACACACATTTCTGCAGACTGAAATATATTTGAAATGAGAGCAGGCTACTGTGTTGATGCAGTCTAATTGCAGAAAGTGAATGCATGGCCGTCATGGGCTATGAGCACACTGCAGAGCATCTCACTGCAGATTGGGAAATCTTCTGTAACCACAGCTTGATGTTCTTAGTCAGTAACTACTCACCTTCTTGGTCCTGAGGGTGTTGATAACAGAAGATTTGCCGACATTGGGGTAGCCCACAAAGCTGACACTGATGTACTTCTTGTCAGTGCGCATGCGGGAAAGCTGGCGCAGCAGGCTCAGCAGGCTGCCCTTGCCAAAGGGGTTGGTGATGCTGGCATGGAAGGCCAGGCAAGGGTACTCACCACTCAAGTACCCCAGCCACCTCTTGGTCACCCAGGCTGGCACCTGCACCATGCCTGCCATGTCAGTCACCCATACACCCCTTTGCATTGCATGCACAGTGCAGGCTGGGACTCACTTTCACACAAGACACAGGGAACCTACTTACGTCAGTGCAAATGTAAAAAGGGTGGTCCGATTTATATCAGTGCCAGCACAAAATCCCATGCAGAATAACAGCGCTGAGGTGAAGATGCTTATAGCACTCCTGCTGAGATGAGATATCAGCAGTGCTTCAGCATGTGACTTACGATGTCACAACCATACTGGACTGCCCACTACAAAGAAACAGACATCAAAGCAAAATTTCGGGCAAGGGTTCTTGGCCCTAAAGAGTCGTGGCAGGTTCTCACAGTCAGTTACTCACCAGGTCACACTTGTTGACAAGCAGCAGCATGTGCTTATGGCGCGCATTCTTCTTGATGTGCTGCTCCAGGTGGCGGCAGCGCGTGCCAAGAGGGTCCCGTGCATCCAGCACCTGCCAGCAACCATGCAGCAGTCATTGACAGGTAGAAACTTCACTCCATCGGATGCTTTGGTCCCAATCATCTAAGCAAAATGAAAAGTCTGCACTGCAGACTCATGTACTAGGCATGACCCAGCCAACAGAAAGAGGTGCAAGGCTAATTGCATAGAAAATGTCCAAGTGCAAACAGGATATCCACCGGAAAAGTATACTACCAAGGTTGACACAATCTGCATTGGTCATATTCTGCACCTGCACTATGACGTCTGATGAGTCCACCACTTTGTACAGCTCGCCCCAGATGCGCTTGGACTGCCCCTTGTCATAAATCTTCTCCCTGGCAGCATTACTAACCCCTGCTTCTTCGTCCTCATCCACCTCAGGCTCACTGCCATACCTTCACACACAAAGGCTTATTGACAAGTCCAATCACATGCATGCCTGACAATCCCTGTTGTGCTGCTCAGCTTTTCAGCAGCACAACAATGACATGCTCTGGCACAAAATGATTTGTTGTCACAGGCAAAACACCAAGGTGAGCAATCAAGTGACGGTCAAAGAGCATAAAAACAGGCCACTGCCACATTTAAAGCTCATGATCAGCTTGACTGGAAAGCAACTGGGCACGTGAGCTACATGACATGACATCTAAAGGCTGTGATCATTGCAATCTGTGTATGCTGGACTCACTTCTCATTAGTCTGTTCAGCCTTGCTGAGCAGATCCTGGTAAGAGTCAGAACCAAGCTTGGGTTTTTTGCGAATATGACGTGCACCAAAAGTCTCTTTGTATGGCTGAGTTTGCAAAAGATGCGCCCTGGCAGCGCGTCCTGATGTTTTAGCTTCAGGATTCTGGAGCAGGCTGAGTGGCAGCTTCTTCTCGCGCAGAAGGACTGTGTATGCGTCATCCACCTATACAGCAGCCAAAGATCAATCCAAAGTGGACTGTATGGTTTACAGAAGATCTGTGTTCTAGGTTTGACAAAGCATCAGCAAGGATTGACTCAGCACAGGTACATAAGAGGCAACCTTAAGCACACCTTTGTGCTCATTTCCTGTCTGAACTGCTCAAGCTGTTTCTGTCCAACAACACGGGTGTTTCCAAACCAGCGCCTGTCTGGCTGTATCCTGCTGTTTGGCAGCTCCTTGGATTGAAATTCCTGCGTGATTGCAAGGGCTTCAGTGTCACCATAGGTACAGGTGATATTGGTACAGGTGATGTAGGTACAGGTGCTATTGCAGAGATACAGCCGGCAACGGCAGACGGCTCACCTCATGAATGACCTTTCCCTTCTTGTCTCGGACAGCACGAGTCTTGTACATATTGAGTCTGCGCACCTGCAAACAGAAAAGAGTCATGACCAGACATGACAGTGCCTCACTGAAGGACTTCAAGGGCAGCGGCCACTCACTGTAGATGCATCGCGGTGTTCCTTGCCACCTTTCCCCTTTGGGGTTTTGCTGGGTCGGCTAGAGTCGTTGGAGTGCTTAGGTTTCCGACTGTCAACAGTCTTAGTCTTTGCTTTGCCCATGCTTGCTGCGATCGATACTGTGCGACACAAACGCCGACCAATACACCGGCGCAGGCGCTGCAGCACAGCAGTCAGCAAACCTTTGTTGCAGTGCTTGCAGCTGCATATTTGACTGAAGGCACACACTTACTCTCGCACCGCCATTGTCGCACCTCGTACTCAGGATTAGGGCTTCGGTAACTCCTCTACCCGGATAAGTCGCTGTCGAGCATTCCGACTTTTTGATGCCCGTTGCGGCATTTTGAGATCCCACCCGAAGCGCTGTACCAAACAAACAGCTCCTCCGTTGACTAGTGGATAGCGTCTAGCCATGTCAGAGGTCCCAGAATCGATCGGTGCGTCTCACAGGCAGCAAAGTTGGCCGCCACTTTGGCACATGTTGGACCTGCTCGAGACACCTGCCTGACATGTGACTGGTGTGTTGCAGGTCAAGAGAGGTTCTTCGATGACGTGAGTGAGAGGTATGCAGGCTTCGGCCACTATCCTAGGTTCTACAGCACACCTTCCTTAACTGCATGTTGCTTTCTCACTCTATAGCTAGTTGGAGGAGGCTAAGCTGGTTCTCCTGCTGCAGCTCTGGGGACGTTGCCTTGTCAGATCCTTCAGACACAGAGGAGTCAGGAAGCGAGGAGGTAAGCTGTGCATCCACCAAAACAAAGCGGCAACAATACAGTGTTGACTTTTCATGTGCTCACCTGCTGGTGCGCACTGCAGGAGTTCCAAGCTGTAGATCATGTGGCTGAGCAGGCTTACAGAGTCACACAGGAGGACAGAGACGATGATGCACACCATGAAGCAGGTGTGAGACAGGTTACACTCTGCATGAGGGTTGAGCATACTGGCAGCTCAGCTTGCTGTTACCACATGCATACTGTGTGCTCAGGAGCTGTGTGTTGTCCTCAGCTCTAGTGTGCATTTTGCAGAGCTAGCAGCATACTTAGCCCGGCATAGTTCTCAAGACCAGGACGAGCAGGAGCAAAAGTCTCAGTCAGACTTTGCATCAGCAGCGGATGTGTTAGATGACAGTGAGCTTAGACCTGCTGCCACTGGAGATGATGAGCTTGAAGTAGCTACTGCCAAAGACCATTCAGAAAGCAGCACTGCTGACAATGGTCACAGCAATGCTGAATCAGGTGACTCAACAGCAGGTGACCGTGAGCAGGCAGCAAAGGTGCCAGCACTGACAGCTGAAACTCAACAGGATGCAGTGCTGCCTAGCATTGAGGCAGTATCAGCTGAAAACACATTTCAGCCAGACCCTGAACCAGCTGAGCAAAGTCAGTCAGTCGAAGATGAAGATGAAGCACCTGCAGAAGATGACAGGAGTGGCGAGGCAGATCAGCAGCCAGCAGACACACGCCCCTCTTTTGCTGACATGCAGAAAGTGTTGGGTACTGCTGCTTCAGAAGATGTTCATGCTGAGTCAGATTCCAACAACGGCGGAGCTGAGCCAGAGGATAATGACAACACTGCTGAACCAGAGCTCAACAATGATGAGGCTGAGTCAGCACAGCATTCGGAAGCTCAGGCACCTCTTCCATCTCTTCCAGAGGTCTCGTCAGCGCAGCAGGGCAGTGATGAGCCAGCCGAATCTGCTGAGGCTGAAGCAGCAGCTGAGCCAGAAGCAGCAGCTGAGCCAGAATCAGCAGCTGAGCCAGAAGCAGCAGCTGAGCCAGAAGCAGCAGCTGAGCCAGAAGCAGCAGTTGAAGCTGATGCAGCAGCTAAGCCAGAAGCAGCAGCAGAGCCTAAAGCTGAGGAAGCACCTGCAGCAGCGCCCACCCAGGAGGAGCCAGCACTGGAGCCAACACAGCCAGTAGCAGGGTCAGCGACCTCGGAGTCCACGGAGTCCACTGATAAAGCAGAGTCAGCTCCTACAGTGGCCACCTCCACAACAGAGTCTAGATCAGTAACAAGCTCTGAGAGGTTCTCTGGAAGCAGTCTGCCACGCCTGCCCAGCCTGCCAGTCAGGAGAGGCGCTCCCTCCCTCCCATCTCGTGCACCACCTTCCACAGGTGCCTGCCTGCTGCTGCTCTGCATCTTGCTGCACATAAGTACCTATGGGCCCCCAATTTAGGTCTAGCTTGATGGACCCCTGCAATGAATTCAAATGTCTGCAGCAAATGTCTGCAGCCCAAGCTGCTAAGTGACTGTGTCGGGCCAGCTTCTAGAAATTCGTTTGAACATCTTGCTTCTTTGCAGTTGCATTAGGTCAGGATCTGTCTTTCTGAAGCTTTGGCCTGATTGGAAGGTTTGTGTGACATCTGCCTGGCTGCAGCCGTGCATGCCTCTTCACACAAAGGTTCTGGTCTCAGCTTCAACTCATGTGCACGGGGTGCAGGTAGTTCAAGTGGTACAGCAGCAGCCTCAGCTCCCACTGTCAGCAGTCAGCAGGAAGCTGCTCCTCCTGCGCAAACTGCCAACAATGGCTCTGTCACTGCCAGCAAGCCCGCCCCCACCCCCAACCCTGCCCCCGCCCCTACCCCTCCAGCTGCTTCAGCTCCTGTGAGCAACAATGGGCACAGTCATGACTCTGAAACAGCTGGTAATGGAAATGGCAAGGACACTTCATCCAGTGCCACAGCTGTCAGTCAGTCCACCAGCAGCAGCAACCCTGCTGATACCCCCGCCAACAATGGTGCTAACCCTCCCAGACAGCCTGTGGGCAATGCTAGCCCCTCCATACCCCCAAGGCCAACTGGAAGCGCCAACCCTTCCATACCCCCTCGGCCGCCCGGCAATGCAAACCCATCCATTCCAGCCAGGCAGCAAGCAGTAATCCCTGCTGGTAATGGTCAACCAGGACCACCAGCTGCCCCACCAGCTGAGGAAGAGTCTGCTGAGAACAGGGAGCTGAGAGAGAAGGTGCAGAACTTCAGGGTGCTGCTTGTGCGGCTCACCCTGAGACTTGGTCAGAACATACGTGGCAGCATTGTCCAGCAAGTCAACTACAGGTGTGCTTCTTCTTCTGAACCGTGTTGCACAATGGTATACAAGGCTCACGTGCCAGGGCAGTCCCCTTGATCAGTCCACATGCCGTTGTTTCAAATTGCTGGTGTTTGAGATAAGCTGCTGCTGTTGATCTCTCAGGGCTTGTTCTGTGCCAGATTGCTCATTTTGCTTTTTTGCCAGCCATGCTCATGCACTCCATCACTGGTGCTGTATGTTGTGCCTGACATGCACTTCCTTCTCCTCTTTCACCACCTCAGTGCAGTACGGAATTGGCCGTACAGGTTGGACCTAGCAGAGCGCATTCGCATGCCCCAGACCAGCAGCAGCACTCGCCGGGTGTATGGCTTTGAGGCGGCCTGTTGCCAGGCTGAAGACCTAGAGGCTGAGTCAGCAGACCAGCTGCTGCCCTTTGCCTGCACTGTCATGGTCATTGGCATGAGCGGCGTTGGCAAAAGTGCCACCATCAACAGTGTCTTGGATGCTGATGCTGCGGCGCCCACCAACGCCTTTGAGCCTGGCACCAGCAAAATCCGGGAGATCAATGGCACTGTGGCCGGTGTCAGGGTGAAGTTCATTGACACACCAGGGCTGCAGCCCTCAGCAGCCAACATTGGCAGCAACCAGAGGCTGCTGAACCAGATGCACGGCGCCTTCAAGAAGTACAAGCCAGATATCATGCTGTATATGGACAGGGCAGATGTCTTCAGGTACTCTTGACACTTTGTCTGCTTTGCTCTGTACTGTTCTTGTACTCTCCTGACACTTTGTCTGCTTTGCTCTGTATTGTTTTGTAGCAATGTGAAGCTGCCGAGAGCATGCAAGATTTGCTTGCTCCTGCTGCTGCTGCTGCCAGTCAACCATTGCTCAGTCTCAGCAGCCATACAAACTTGCTGCTTGGACACTTCTCCAACGACAACTCAATACATGACCTTGCAGCATGCATGTGTTGTTGAAGTCGTTTCCAAGAAGCAAGCTTGTATGGCTGCTGAGACTGACCAATGGTCCACCGGCAGGTCATGTATGAACATTACAAAGAGGTGATGTGCATGATGCAGGACTGACATGGCTGATGTGCCTTTGCTGACGGCCATCACAGAGACCTTTGGGCCCAACATGTGGTTCAACACCATTGTGGCCCTCACCCATGCAGCAGCAGCCCCTCCTGATGGCACCAATGGGCCCATCACCTATGACACCTACACTCGCTCCCGCACCCAGCTTCTGCAGCAGAACATCAGGTGTGTACTAGCATCTAACACCTGTCTGTTGTCATGTTTGCAGCAAGGTTTGGGACGCTGCAGTTTACTGGTGCACAAAGATGGTAGACAGGTTCAAATGCGCTGAGAACACCCTGTCTCAATGCCCTTGCTGTTGAGCCATGTTGCTGGTACCATCCCAGCTCAAAATGCTCAGGGAGAGGGCACTATTCACTGCAGTGCCATATCTGATAACATGTTTGTTTTTGACATCTGCCAGAAAGCTTCATCCAGTATCATTCATTTGGTACAGGCAAGCTAGTGGAGACATGCGGCTGCTGAATCCTGTGGCGCTGGTGGAGAACCATCCGGCCTGCCGCAAGAATGAGAGGGGCCATGCAGTGCTACCCAACCAGCTGGTGTGGAAGCCCCACCTCATCCTGCTGCTGCTCTCCTCCAAGCTGCTCTCTGAGACGGACGCCCTGCTCAAGATTCAGCAGGACAGCTCTGCTGGAGACGCCCAGCGGCGCGCCATGCGTATGCTGCTGGCTGGCCGCAAGATGCCTCCCATCCCCTACCTCATAGCCAGCTTCATCCAGAAGAAGTCGGTGAGCCTCACCTCAGCATTGCAGCCTGCCTGCTTTTTACCTCAGCTATGGTGGTCTTATTGCTGGAGTATGCAAAGGCCGCTGGTCTTGAGACCTGTCAGAGGCCAGTTTTGACTGCCCAACTATGTACAGGGTTGTTCTGCTACCTGCTGTCAAGTGTCAATTATACCAAGCTCATAAGGCCAGGCTGCGTCAGCCTTTACTGCATTGAATTTCTTTTAAAGCTCCAATTTCCTCCAATTTGTCTTTTGCTGTAATCTTTTGCTGTAAGCTTTTGGATCTAATGACAAGTGTACAGAACCAGAAAGCGCAAATTGGCCTGTGCACCAAGTATGGTCTGATCTGACCACATTGTTTAAGCAGCTTTTTGTCATCACAGCAGAACGTGAACAGACTGATGAGTTGAGTGATGTGGTTGTGCAGCCTCGCAAGCCTCCTGATGAGGAGCGCCAGTTCAAGCATGACTCTGAGTTGAAGGACCTTAGTCAGATGGAGAAGAAAGAGGAGGTACGTTGTGCCTCCCCTTGCCTTACTGTGCGCTTACATGCAACTGGATGCTATGCTGCAGCTATGTTCACTGTACAAAACTGAACATGTTTGCACGCCTGTCAAGCTTATTGAGCGGGATCAGTCAAGAACAGACAATGCCTCTGTTTTTGCGTGTAAGATTGACCATATATGACCATAACATATGTTTGAGGGCAAGGCTGTTGCTGCTGAAACTGAAAGCAACATGCATGACACTGTGCAATACACCCGTTTGCTGGTTTGAACCAACACTCGGCCTGAAACACAGATGCGGAGGCGGCGAGAGTACTCCCGGATGCGCATAGAAGAAGCCAAGGCAGAGGCTGGTGCAAATCAAGCCGGGGTGCCTGCCCCCGACATTCCCCTGCAGCCCTCCTTTGATGCTGACAACAACAGTCACCGTTATCGCTACATGGAGCCCCCTCCAGATTCTGCTATCTGCAGGTGCTTTCCCTTACCTCTGCAGCTGCCTGCCTGCTGCTTTTTCCTGCTTTGCTACAAGTCACTCCACTGAAACTAGTGGTTCCATGAACTGTCTTGAACCACTATTTCCAGCTCTGCATGCATGCCCGCCTGCTGCTTTTCTTACGTTGCTACAAGGCACTTCAGTGATACACTAGTTTCAGCTTTGCATGCAAATGGCCATGTGCAGAGTGACCGCTTGTTCCGGTGCTGCCAGAAGCCCTACCTTCAGCATGTGCACTGTGTCTTTGATCATGAGTGCATGTGCGTCACATGCAGCATCTGCAGTGTGTGTTTGATCACAAGTGCATGTGTGTCACATGTGTATTCCCACTGTTCAGGCCTGTGGTAGACCCCAATTGCCTTGACCACGATGATGGCATGAATGCCTTCACTGTGGAGAAGAATGGGGTGCTGCGTAAAAGGGGCACCTATGTTGGAGGCGCCCCAGGCTTTGTCATGGCTCAAGTGCACAAGGACAAAGACATGTTCAACATAGTGGTCAGTCCTCTTCTCCTTCCCAAGCTCATCAATCTCTAATCTTGACACAGTTGCCCTCCTGTGACATGCCTGGACACTTAGACCTGAGTCGCTGTCTGGCACAGCCCTGAGTGTCAGCCCTGACACTTTGCATTTGTGTTGCATTGTGTTTCTTTAAGCTGGGTAGCAGTGAAGCTGTGCACTGCAGCAAGCTGTCTTGGGTCAGGTTTGTGCACAGATGGTGAGCAGACTCACAATTGATTGCTAGAGTCTGCTGTACTTCCTGCACCCAACTAGCCCCGTAGGTCTGTCTTTCTTCCAAACATTGGCGTAGATATGCGGAGGAGTTAGTTCTGCTCTCCTCGTGTGTTACAAACTAGCACAACCCACTTAGAGCTGGGGACTCTGCAGTGTCTGCTCTCTGATTACATGCTGTTCTGGCTGCAGAGTGAGGCAGAGGCTTCATACTACCACACGCACAAACTGATCAGCACAGCCTCCTTTGATGCACAGACGGTGCAGACTGATGCCCTTTTCACAGGCAAGCTAGAGACCCGCTTCAAGAACCACCCCAAGAACAAGACTGCTGCCGGCATCCTGGTTTCCCGCCTCAAGGAAGATGGAGGTCTCCCTACAAAGGTACTGCTGTGGCCTCAACCTTCAGCTTCAGCAGGCTATTGCCATTTCCCAGTGTTCACATACAGTATATGGCTTGTTTTCAAGTGCATTTTTAAGTGCAAGCATTGCATTGATCTTGGACAAGCATGGGCTCATTCCTTGGCGGGGCTTGAGCCTGCGGGCAATTACAGGACTCGAATGCAAATGGGCCCATATTAACCTTGACTATCTGTCCATCAGATGAGTGTAGCAGGAATGTGGTGACGCAACATCATGGTCTGATAGTCTGACACTGCAATGTTGCTTGTTGTTTATCCCCCATTCATGTTTATACGATCCAACCACTATCATCACCCTCTTGGGCAATGGCATACTGTGATGACATTGGACACAATACTTCATGACTGATCTGTGACTGTGCTCTTGCTGTACTCTGATACTCGCAAATTCAGGCACTCCGGGCAGTATGTATAGCAACTCTTGGTGCCACTTGTGCTGTTGCTTGTGCCTTTCACGCTGCATGCTATTGCTGTATTGTATTTTGAATTGGCAGCGGCAGTCAAAGCTGGCTTACTTGTGGTCAGGGCCCAGTGGTGTATGGTGCCAAGATTGAGGACAGGTTCAAGCCTACAGACAAGGTGAAGGTAGTCCTGGCATCCGCCACTCTGATGAACAAGACAGATGGGCGAGGTGGGAAGGAGCAGGCCTGGAACCATACTGCTGAGACCCGCATCAAGGCTTGCGAGGATGACAAGCTACTGGTCAGCTTTAGCCCTGTCTCCCTAGTGTTACTTTGCATGCATATAGCTGCCAGACCGCCTCCTTGCCATGCCAGCCCATGCCTACCAAATCTCTGCTTGCCATCATTTCCTTCTGGCACTGCATACTGCTAAATTTACCTCAGGTGAGATGTGCTGTGCTGATTTTCAATCAGCCAAATTGACATCCTTCATATTGTGATGCTTTGCAGGTTTCTGTGGGCCTGAACAATATGCGGTACCGGGGCAAGAGTGGCTATGGTGGAAATGTCTCAGCACAGTATGCTGCTACTCAAGGAACAACGGTTGCGTCCAACATTCAGCTGAACAGTGAGCGAGCAGGCAAGATGAGTTTGCGTGTGACCTCGCATGATCGCCCTCAGCTAGGATTCTCTTTGTTGTTGCCAGTGGTTGGCATGATTTTGGGCAAGATTAGGGGTCGTGATTAGGGTTACAGGCTGCTGGACGCGCTTTCCTATTTTTGTACTTTGATTTCATTTTCACAGTGCTTGCTAAAACAGTGTAAACGTCAATTCTAACCTACGTATACGGTAGCGCACATCATGCCCTTTATATGCTGTAAGCATACAGTCTTCTTGATATGCTGTAAGCATACAGTCACAGTCAGCCTGAACATGCTCTGGCGCAATGCACATGCTCTAGCCTGCTTGTTTGCTCCACTGTCGTCGAATCCAGTCACGCCAATTGGCAAAGCTGATGAAGACTTGCGAAACATTCTACACCTCTGTGCAGCAATGATAGGGCGAACAGGCCTGCGAATAGGTTATCAGTCATGTTGGTATATTAAGCAGCAGCGGTCAACGAGCGGCTTTGAAGCAGTGCGCAAAAGACTACTTTGGAAAAGCAGACCTTTCCCAGCTTATTGCCGACGTTCAAAAGACGCAGCGCGCAAGCCTAACACAGTCGGGCTAGCTTGCTCGCTCTGCTGCGTTCACTACCCTGATCGGGCTGGCTTTTGTATGCTACTGTAGTCCGACACTGGCCTCAGACGGTGCGTAGCTCGAAATAGCTCGGACGTCGTATTGACACTGACATGCGGGGAACGAGCAGCTGCTTCACAGCACAGCTGCCTTGCAGCACAAGCGCAACAAGCAGACCTCAGTCAAGGCAGGCTCGTTGCCAGCGCAGTTGCAAGCCGGTGCTGCCTTCGTGGCCGTCACAACTGTCTCTTAATCATGATCCGGCTGATTGGCGTTGCTTTACGGCAGCGTTGGACCGTGAAGTGATCTCGGCAGAGGCGCCACAAGATGATTTTGTGAACCGAAAAACTTTTCCCGCTCCAGCGGCCGGAGTACTTCAGGACAATGCTACCCTCTTTGTCGAGGAACATCGCATCCGGGCGTATGAGGTTGGAGCAGACCAAAAGACAACGATCAGCACCATTGCCAATCTCCTGCAGGTGCTGATTTATAGTCTTGCTGGGGTGACTTCCAATGAATATTGAATAATGTGTGAGATGGGATACAGGAAGTAGCTGGCAACCACGGTGTTGCCCTCTGGGGACGCACTGAGGAAGGATTTGCCACAGACCCCGTCATGGTTGCCATGCACCTTATTTTTGCAGCTACACGCATCCAAATAGAAATGACTAAATACCCCAAATGGTATGCTCCTGCGTATGTGTGCTTTGAAGTTCATGCTGAACAGCTTTGAACACTGCACATGCCTCATTGTGCCTTCTAACCTCAACACCTCAGTTTAGCTAGCCCAGTAAAAGCATGCATGTACGAGTCAGGGAGGCAAACCTGGAGCATAAGTGCAATGCATGCTGTGCCAGAGTTTGACGCTTGCAGGGGCGATGTTGTCAGGATCGAGACTTATTTCTCTGCTGATGGACGAATAGCTGCTCGGCGAGAGTGGTTCATAAAAGATGCCCACTCTGGAGAGCTGCTTGGCCGCGCAACAAGGTATTGCTAGTGTCTGTTTGGATCATAGAACTGCATCGCGTCTCCATACTTCTTCTAGCTGAGCTGTAGCAATGTTGATTTTATCAAACTCCAATTATGCACTACTTCTTTAGCCAACTGGTATTTGCCATCATGCACCTGCCCTTTTGTAGCAATTATCAGCGGCTGACCTCCTCCCAGGGATCAACCTTACTTTACGTGTTTTGCAGCACATGGGTGATGATTAACTTGCAGACACGCAAGGTGGCTAAGATTCCAGAAGCTATGCGCCAAAAGCTAGCCAGATTTGCACCCAACCCTCTCAGGTGCACATGTTCTACACTTGGTGTTAGTCAAGGTGGTCAAGACTGCATCAATCATCACTCCGCTCTCAGGCCTATCCACTTGCTGTGAGCTGCAGCTTTTGCACTGTCATCGCTTTGGCAAAATGCATGCATTGCTAATTCACTGCGAGTGACAGAATTTAGTGCAGGCTGGGCCAACATCTAAAGCACCTGGGTACATTTTCACATCATGGCTCTGCATTTTGTCACACAGCAATGCTAATCTATGTTGGCCTTGTGCACAGGGATGCATTTGACAAGTCAGAGCATAAGCTAAAGCTGCCCAACCTGGAGCTGCCTGCTGAGGTATGAATTGGCGACTCACCTTGACTTTGCTCAACTGTTTGGAAATTTGCCAATATCCAGTACGCGACCAATGCAATGTGCTGGTGTATCACATGTGATGTCCCAAGCTTTCTGTGTACACAAGTGCATTGGAGACTTAGTGTGGCCAATCAATCAAGAATGACATTGCACGTGATGGTTGACTGGCCAAGAGTCAATGCTTAGTGTGACATCCTTGCAGATTGAGGGGCCGGTGCAAGTGGCCAGAAGGAGTGATGTGGACATGAATGGCCACATCAACAATGTAACTTATTCTGCGTGGGCGCTCGAAACAGTACCACGTGAGGTGTACTACAACTATGAACTAGAGCAGGTATGCCAACACACCTGCTCATCACATGGCAGCACACTAGTGTTCTACCACATGTGCTGTCTTCTGCATTTCAATTGTCAGGTCTGTTCTGGTCAGCAAGAGGATCAGAACATTGATGTTTGCATGACTAAAGCACACACTGCTGCCACACGCAGACGAGCTGCAGAGTCTGCAGTAAATAAGCACGCTTTGTTGCCTTGAATTCCTTGCCAACTGTGCGCCGATAGCAGGCTTGCTTGTTGCGCAGATGGAGATAGACTATAAAGCCGAGTGTCACAGTGGGGATGCCATTGAGTCCCTTGGCAGTTCCATCAAGGAGGACACCAACGGGACCGGCATTCGTAGGTATGCAAATGTTTCTGCAGACAGATCATGGCACTGCAAAGCTTGCCATTTGTTTAATTCAGCAAGCTACTGAGTGCGCACATAATTGGCAGTGACAACCGCAGCATGACCTGGTGATCAGGTGGAGCTGGGTGATCAGGAAAAAGCTTGCTGTGAATTCACGCTACTTACACCTGATCTGGTCTGGTTCAGGTACATACACATGCTTCAGCGCTGCGACGATGGTGTGTGCCGGGAGTTGGTGCGAGCCAGAACTACATGGAGACTTACATCATAATCATTGAATGAGGCATGCAACCTGTGCCCTTCACCAAATGGACTGATGGTGATTGGGTATATGGGCACTGTGAGAGTGTTGTTATAGGCCAGTCACTGCAGGAGCAAGACAAAAGACAGGAGCGAGAAAATCATTGGTGTTTTTATTGAAAGCATGGAGAGACTGACGTTTGGTGATGCAGCATTCCCTGACATCAGGAAACTACGGAAAATGCCAGAAGGCAAAGACTGTGTGATGATATGACTGTGTGTTGATGTACATTATGAGACACATATGTCACACTGCTGTTGATGTCAATGTCTGAGCAATGTGTGCTTGATCTGTCATTGCTGTGTTACTGAGCAGACCTGAGTGAAACAAACTTGAGCTATTCGAGGGTAGGTAGGTGCTTGTGGGCGCTTTAGTTAGCTACATTGCATTCAAGAAATGACAGACACCTGTTACCAGTGAACCACAATGAGGTATATGACAGAGCTGCAATCCCTGTGTGCCATCTCTCTGCAACCTGTTGCACTTAGTCTATGGTCTAAGACCCTGCCACACAGTGCAAACATCCACCAAAGAGGATACATATTTTCCCTGATAGACAGAAGCACATGCTGCTGAAGTGCATGCGACTGATGTGGAAGCCTTCGGCTAGGACTGCGCCCCTACTTGGTAAAAAACCAATTTGCCTACAAGGCAACAGTTTTGTCCATAAGGGCTGCATGTGTTGAGTATGTTGCAGACTTGCCAAAACGCCCATGACAATGATGAAAATAATTTGACTAAATCATCTCTGTGCTTGTACCCATCCTACCAGCATGCATATCCTCTACCCAGCGACAGGGAAACGGGCTGAGGACAGGACCACATCATTGGTCGCAAGGTCCATTTCCAGCTTGATGCCTGCACGATCTAAGAAGTCCACACCCAGAATGTTTAGCCCAACAAAATGGCATGGCACCTCCATATTGTTATCACCCTCACGGTAAGTTGCCTTGGTGGTATTCGATTCTGACAACGCTGACTTAACACCATTGATCTTGACAACCTCACTACAGAGGGATACCTCTGGAAGGTTGAGTGCTTTTAACACAGACAGGCTGATGTATGTGCATGGTGCGCCCGTGTCAATAATAAAGTGTACTGCGACGCTCCGACCACGCGCAGATACAGGGAGCGTCACCAGCACACGTAGCGTGTTGATTCTGGTTTTGAAGACAACGCCGTTGACGGGGCATGTCGTCCAAATATTGTACTCCCAATGCTTGCGAGACGCGACCTGGGAGATCCTCAGGCTTGATATCACTAATGAGCACATCAAACTCAGCACGGCTCGACGGATAAGGTCCAAGCACATCCATTTTTGTGTCCCTTAGCAGCTGGAGCAGAGAAAAAAGGTTGTCAAACAGCTATGTACTCAACGGTAAGAGGTAAAAAGATTTTCTCGCAACTGCAGCAGCGGCCTGATCACGTTGTCAAGCCGCATAAAAGAATTTGCAGCGTCCTGATGCCTGTCCGGCAGGCTGTTGCGATGACGCCTCATCCACCGTTTGCATCAACAGTGACTTCTTCTCATCACTCAGATCAAAACAGCTGTTGCACCCGATTGGTTCAAATGTCAGCATTCCTTTCAGTATGAGGCAGAGCATCAGCAGCTTGCTCTATATTTGAGCCCCCGCTCTTACCTCATGCTGTTGAATTGTAGCTGGCATGTCAGTCCCGGAGGACTGTCAAACTTTCGTATAATGCGCATCTTACACTTCAGCATGTGTTTGATTGCACATGCACAACATTGCAGTTTCATCAGAGGCAATTTCATCTCATGCGTCTTCACAGTTTATTGCTGGCTCAGCTCTTTGGCCAAGAACATGCTGCAGATGATGTTCACACGGCACGCACACTGGCCCCTCTAACCCTTTGTTAACCCCTTAACCTTTTAATGGTTGAGCTACTTTGAAATCCTCAAGCCAAGATTTCCATCAAACATCAAGCCACACTTGTGGCGTAGCTTGCGGAGAAATTGGGGTATGTCTAAGTCGGTGCATGCGCCCAAGTTGGGACGTGCGGGACCCAAGTTGCTGTCCTACCCTTTGCCCTTGAAGGTTCGTCATTTGTCGCTTCCTGCCAAAATTCCGTCCCACATCCGAGGACGCGCTAGCTCGCCAGCTGCTTGTAAAGAGAAGGGAACGCAAGAAGGCATCCCGAATGTCACTTTAGCCCTAGCTGTAGCACCCTTGCTGATCCCTTTGAAAGCCCTCTGCCAGGAGCAATCGACCATAGCAGATTTGTCTTCTGCCAGTCCTGAGGTCGTCAGGTGAGTTTGGCTGCAGGAAGCTCAGCATCGGCTGACAAGCATGCCTCGTTGTATAAACACGCCATGGATCCTTGCGCAGTCTTGTGTCTTCGACTTTGGCAATACCAGTGGTCATCTTTGGTGCTGTGAGCTTGATCCAGCAAGCAAAGCAAGCAAACGAGGATAAGGCTCTAAGGTTGAAAGCCATCAACACTCACAACAGCTTTTTAAGCCAAGAAGAAGATACATCAAATGAGCCACAAGTGCATCCAGCTGCTAGCCTTGTCTTGAACAGCAACGGCGCACCAGACTCCTCTCCAAGCACCAGTCAGAGCAGCGATGATGAACCTGACACGGCTGCACCTGCAATGCTTGATCAGCCAGACAGGCCTGAGCCTGGCATGCCGCAACCTCCCCACAGTAGCAGTGCTGACCAGAGCTCAAAAGACAAGTCAAGTTCACATCTTCCCCCTCAAACTGCTGTCCTTGACAGACCAGAACGGCCAGAACCTGACTCAGCATCGTTGGATTCAGCTGCCGCTGCGCAGAGTGACATGACTACACAGCAGACCGAGCCTCCGTTCAGTAGCTTCATGGCAAGCGAGCAGATGCCTGATAGGCCATACAGCCCCAGGACAAACGAGCAGGCATGTCACAAACCCCTCTTGCTTAAGTGTGATTGTTCAAAGCTGCAATATGCAATGTGAAAGTTATGCATTGGACATCACTGCAGTAGAACTGATGTCCCTGTCTTTCAGGTCTATGATTGCCATGGCTACACATCAACGCACAGCATCGCCCTATCTGATCTCGTGGCCAGATGGCTTTCACATATGCTGTCAAGCAGCGTATTAGTTGGCTGTGAGTATATTCAGGGCAGTGTCATCAACAGCTCATGCAACACACATGAGTCCATCAGCACGCTGAAGTCTCAAAGCTGTGTATTGGCAGCTGCTAGCACTCTGACATTGTCTTGGACAATGGGCAATTTACTCATGTTGATTGGATCCCACATGACTGTGTCTGGCGTGGTTGTTGAAGGTGGTAGCGCTGCAAGCAGAGTATGAAGCGAAGATGAACAGCTTGAAGGGGTTGAAGGAGACTGCACGCCCACTCACTAGACACCAGAAGCATGGAGATCAGGTGATGTTGCTGGTAGTAGTTGTGAATAGTAGTGACCAGATTTGATGTTGTGCTTCCGCACATTCTTGCCTCTCCACTTTGTGCGTATATACACCAGTGCATGCCATATAATGTATGCCTGTGTCAAGTGACTGTCAACACGTTCATCAAGCAGACCCCATCGTGTTTTATCATTCTCAGAAGGGTCTTCTGCCAAGCAAACCTCACAGGGAGCAGCACCGCATCTTGAACGTGACATGAATAATCAAGTCACAAATTTAGTCATGTATCATATCAACCCTGCCTTTTGCAAATGCAATGCAGGCAGAAGACATGGCAGCAGAGTATGCTGCAAAGCTGGCAATGCTGCATGAAGAGAGTGCAGCTCGTGCTGAGGGGGACATGCGCAAGAAGCAGAAGCGCTCTGCCATGCTTGCAGACCTGCAGTCCCAAGCTCAGGTGTGTGTTATGCACCTTGTCTGGGCTGGTGTGGCTTCTTGCAGTCAATTTTCACTGTTGGAGCGAAAGATAGCTGGGCTCCTCCTGTTTTCCTTGTCCCTTCTGCAAACGTTGATATTCGTTGAGATGACTTGATCTTTCTTGGCTGCGCTGTGCTACCTTGTGCATAGCTGCAAGTTCGTGTGTGCACAGTAGATGCGCACCCATCAGTGCATGCCAGCTGGCTGGGCTATGTTCTGCAGGTGAAAAGGCACAGCTGTCCTTCTCTTACTAGCAATGCGGGTAGCTAAAACCCTAATGGCTCACCGGTTTCCTTTGTTTTTGTCTCTGCAGATATCAAGGCCAGCTTCCCCCAGTGAGGTTCAGTCACCCCAGCAGAGAGACAACAAGGTGTTGTCAATGGTTTTGATGTGCTTAGCACCTCCGACACGCATTGGACCACTAGTCTTGTCACAAAGATCTCTGCTTCCTGCGTGCACAATGTCATCAGCGCAACAGAATTCTGGAGCCTACACATTAGGTTATGACAATGCATATGCAGCATCCTGTGTTGCTTGCTTTCTCTTACATGAGCAAATGGTTTTCTGCTTCTCCAATGTCGACCAGGCAGGGCAGGGCAGCATTCATAGTTACAATGATACCAGCACTGGTATCTGCGCCTGATGACTGACAAAACACTGACTGAACATATAGATTGCTGTGCAGGATGTGAACCTTTTAACAGGATTGTGGGCAAAGCTAGTAGCTTTCCTGCAAAGACTGGTTGCATTTGTACGTAATCTTGTGGGGGTGGGCAAGCAGCAGACAGACATACGCGATAGCACCCAGTATGGCAGCACCTGATGCAAGTCCGCCTGCAAGTGCATGCCAGAAGATGTTTTGGATGCATCCCATGTAATGCTGACAAGGTGTCAGCATCAATTGGGCAGTTGTAGCAGGCCCTTGGGGGCTCTGTACTATATGAATTACATGACTTGTTTGGACGAACCGCATAAGGCCTGCTTAGTCTTTTGAATGCAATGAATTGGGAGAGGGCCTTGTATTTCAGCAAGCGCTGCATAAAACTCTCCTTGTGGCATATCATCTGTTACGAAAGTAAACTCGTTGATGCTGCCTTGAACGTGAGCCAAAAGCATGTAGCATAAGAACATTCACTCATGTGCAAGCAGGCAGCCTAGGCATGTTGTGGGTCCCTACAAAGGCTTTGAACATACAACTCATGACTGATCAAGCGCAAGCACTAGTAGAATACAGTACTGTATTCCATACCAATTATGGCTTAGACCAAGACGAACAGTTTGATGCTACGCAGATGTGTGAGGTTTACACAACCCATTCTTTTGGAAGGTCTGTGGCAGCCGTTGTAAAACGACTCTGCCATATGTGATGGCCCTGCCAACGTTCTCATCGTTGTTATACCGACTCCACAGGCAAGATTCAACGTCTGCATATAAGCTGCTCACACATAAAGCAAGCACGCATATAAAGGCACATGCTCAAGCCAAAGACACAGCCTAGAGGCTGCACAGACAGAGATGCTAATGAACACACGCAAACATTGTTCCTAACATTGCAAAATGCACTGAGGCAGAGGAAGCTCAAATCTGCAACTCAAGTATGAGAGTCCTTCCAGAGAAAGTGCTCAAGTTCAATGTCAAGCAATACAGTCTCAAGCAGCCAGAGAGGTAGTGCCAGACAGGAGAGCAAGGCTGTGACGTGTGTTTTTCACAATCGCACTGTACCAGTGAGGAAGCCCTGAGTCTGCAAAACTTTGTCCATTACTGGTAAGTGACAGATCTTTGGCTTTGACTGGGCAGTCAGTGCATGTGTCCCTCACACATCAGACAAGGAGACTGGGCAATGGCAATCAGACATCATCTACAGATACTTCCCTATAACTTTCAGCTAAACTGTCAGTTGACTGTGAGAAAGAAGCATCGATACAGTGACACTGCACCACAGCTCGCTTTGTTCAGCACTTCCAAGCGCTGCTTCATTCCAGCACTTCATACTAAAGCCTGAGCCAATCATAGGGAGTGAGGGTCTCACAACTCTGACCAACAAAGCGTAGGGCGATTGATGGGCAATTAGGGCAATGACAAGGGCATGATGAGTTCAGTCACACAGAGCCAGCTGCCTGCTATACTTCAGGTGCAACAAAAAAATCAAAAAGGTTGCATTTGCACTTCTAGTACAGCTTGTAAACTCATAAGCAGGACATTACTATCTGAGCAGCTCAGGCTACTGTCAAAAAGTCTCACAAAAGAGCGGATAGGCAGAAACAATGCGACTGTCACAAGTGTGTTATACTCATACAAAGGGTGCTGTATTAGCAATCTCATCCCAGGTCAAGGGCTTCATGTTCAAACCATCACACTGCAACAGTTTTGTCTGATACACATCCAGCTTGTATACAGTGTTCCATGTCTGAGCTCTCAGCGCAGCGCTGCGCCCAAAACCTCCAATGGAACTAATCACATGATAGTCTGCCAGGCCAAACAGCCAGTGCTCTCCTGCTGCTGCAATCATGGCTTGATTCTGCTCGTGCCCAGTCATGCCTGCCACATGTGAAGGCTCATCAAGCTTGACCAATAGTTTGTCTCCAAATGCTGTCTTGCTCAGAGATCTGATATCTAGTGAATCTGATATCAAAAGCCACACCACATCCTGCCCAGGCTGGCGAAATGCAGACTGTAGCTGCTCTGCACACTCAAAAAAGTGCTGCACAGCTAACAGAGATGCCTCGGCATGTTTTTGCTCTTCAAATAGCTGCCACCGCCTTTCAAGTAGCTGTCCCCCAGCCGTACTTGTATGCCAATCTTCATGGAGTCTCCTGTCATTGTGATGATTTCGTCCCGAAAGTGCTCCTTGACAGATAGCGAGGGAGTAAAGAGGTACTCAAGTGCACAGCCATATGCTGTCTCTGGTCTCAGACCCATTTTATACAGCTGCACCTTGTAGACTGGGTTGTTGAAGAGGACATTGATGACTCCTACATTGCCAAACATTGTCACAATGTCTGCCCCTGCTCCCAGCTCTTCAATACTGCCATTATAAAGCAAGCGGAATGCTGGCTCATCTACTGGCAGTGGACCACCAGTTCTTAGTGTAAAGTGTTGCTCAGTCATAGTGCTGCTCTTGATGGTTTCCCTGCAAGCAGTAGTTGTCTGGATCATTTGAAATACTGGCTATGGGTCCAGCTGGTGGGTCGAGCTGAGAAGGTGACAAAGCTGCATACATGCAAAGCCGACGCTCAAATGATGCTGCCTGACTTATGTGTGCGTGTTGCAGAAGGGGCGCGATAATACCATACCTCCAGTCTATGTGTGGTCTGTCGTACGCGACTGAATATGGCACGTTCTCGCGTATTTGCAGTGCTCGGCCGGAGAGGACTGCGACATACAGCATCCCTGCAATCAAGCTTAGACTGTCTGCCAAACCCTCTATACCCTCTACCACCAGATACTGTTCACGAGTACGACCGCTCAGGACGTCATCGTGTAGTCGTGCGTACTCAGGACCCCAGGATCCTTCAGCAACAAAAGCTTTCGTCAACATCAATCAAGCCTGGCTTTGCTTTTGCATTTGTGGTGCCTGAATTATCGTACCGCACTGCCCGCGCCGCTGTACCCAGGATGTCTGTTCCGAAAGGCGCGGCATCAGCAGCGCCATAGTAAAGTACGTTACCAGGCTTGCCAGTATTCGCGGCTTCATTGGCTGTGGCTCTTGACAAAAACATGAATCTCTAGCATTACTGCGCAAAAACAAAGTTGCGATGCCGCTGTGTATGCCCGCATGCACAGTTCAGGTAGCCAGCTGTGCATCTTGAAGCGTTACAACATGGCATAACGCCACGAAACACGCGTCACGTGCTTTCTTGATGTTTCACCAGACAGTGCCACCGCAGCCAAAAGAACCCAAGTAGCGATATAGCGATTTCGATCGCGTTCAGCTGAGTCACAAAGACATGCGTTTGAAACAGATGCATAAGTGCATGGCGGTAGACATGTGAAGGTCAGAATATTGGTGGGGGGGCATTTAAAGTTCTGAGGTGCGCACGCGTCTGGCAATTGCTATAGCATCATATGCAGCATGCCGGCATGGATGTCATCAGTTTAATGTGGTGTACAATGGGTGAGTTACCACATGAATTTAGCCTCCTGACACGCTAGTGCTGCGCCTTTTACCTCAGCTTATGAAAGTATGCATTACGCTGAACTACACGTCGTGCGCGCACGCTCGGCGCTGGAGCCACAACTCACCAATTCGTCAAAGAGTCTTTGACAAAGACCCGCCAAACTTCCTGGCGACAGTAGACGGCATGCAAGGTCGGACAATCAAATTCCCGTTGTTGCTTCCGAGCCGTTGCGCACATAAGCTCACAACGGGTCTTGCTCTGAGACCTCCTGCAAAAGCTCTTGCAGCCAGCGTATCCTGCAAGGCACGGAAGCCATTGCTGCAGCATTCCTGCCGGCGAGTACGTGCAGCAAGTCAGCCAGATGCCTCTGCAACGTCCACGAGCTCAGTCAGTTCGCTGTCAGATGCACCACTGCAACCTGTTTCGGGTGAGCCAGGGGCTTTGCCAACAACGGCTGGGGTCTATGCTGTCTACGACAAAGAGCAGAAATTGCAGTACATAGGCCTGTCACGGAAGGTAATTTCACGTTGCCTGCAACACTCAGAAGAAGGTGGAAAACAGGTTGTAGCAGGCTCAAATGCCTGACATACAGGTGGCAGTCAGCGTCGCAAACCATATACAAGACATACCTGACCATACTCACAGCGTTAAAGTTGCAACTGTACCTGATCCTACCAAAGACAATCTGACAGCAGCTTGGAAACAGTGGATTCAAAGTGCAGGTATGCCTTGTTGACACAGCATACGCAGCTTTGAATACGCTCAAATGATACTCAATCTTGCTACTTGCAACAGAAGGTGTAGTTCATGCGACAGATTCAATGGTCCATCCCTACGTACGCCTTAGAAGGCAGCTTGAAGCTACTAGGATGTGCGGATGCTGCATGTATGGTGCCTTACTCAAGCACCTCTGTTGAATATCAGCTCAACAAACCATGTGCAGCATTGTCAATGCCAAGCTATGCATGACTTTGAGCAGTTTGAAGCCTGCAAGACATCTTTGCATTTGTAGTTGAAGCAAATGGGGCTATTCCCCCAGGCAATGCCCCTGGGGCTCAGCAGCAATGGGTGCGCAAAGCCCCTAGGGCAAAGCCTGAGCTGAAGCTAACCCCAGGCAAAGGCATACAAGATTTGACATGCTCTGTTGAAGACTTGCTGGATTCTGTTGTCAAGTCCAACAAGGTGTGCACCTGTGAATGCCACTGCAGACTCTGAGAGCACTCATATGCTGACTGCCCAATTGCTCATTACCACAGCGCATTTGCACGAACAATGCAGTGCATGGTGCAGGGTTGCACATCTGTTGTCCAGTCACTTGTCTGCATGTGTGGAGTGATGCAATGCAGTTATGAACACAGTGACCCTATCATGCGAAATTGTGTCAGATGCCAGAGGGGTGCGTGCCTTTGTTGTGTAGGTCGTTGCTTTCATCAAGGGAACTCGCACACAGCCTCAGTGTGGCTTCTCCTTCAAGGTACTCACAATGTTGAATGAGGCACGCACAGATTATGAAGTAGTTAATGTGCTGGATGAGCAGTACAACCCAGGAGTGCGAGAAGCTATCAAATCTTACAGCCAATGGCCGACCATACCCCAGGTACGCTGTGGTGTTGTGCTGCCCATGCACTGCCTGAGCCTGTATATCACTGTTTTGCTGAATTTTACTTCACGACTGTTGGCCAGACATCAAACAGCACAGTGGTTCTGGCTCCAGCTTTATGGCATCTAATCCTGGCATGGCACTGTACATGTGAACGTAGATGCAGTTTGTGCTGTTCAAGACTGACAGTGACTGTGTGGCTGAAACATGAACCAGACTTGATGTTTTGCAGTTGTACATCAAGGGGGAGTTTGTAGGCGGCGCAGACATAGTTGAAGAAATGAATGAGAAGGGTGAGCTGAAGCAAATGCTTCGATGAGTCTGGAACAGTCAGAAATGATTTTGGTGCAGCCATCTGTCTGGCTCTGCACAGTGTACAAACACCTAGTCAAGCTCATTTGCTGATTCATGCTAACCTGTTGTTTCTCTTGACGAAAGAACGCATCCAGCTGCGATCTGGATGGAGAAATCCCAAACAAGCTACGCGACACGTCTGTCAACTCATCGGTACCGTGCTCTTCACGGATGTTGTCCGGGGACCGCAGCTGGCCATCATACTGCAAGCTCGCAACCGTATGAGCCCTCTTGGCAGTTTGCTCAAGGTGCTGCTCGGTGCGCCCTTGGGGTGAACTTGTGGCGTCGTCAAGCTGAGATGCCACCATCTTCGAGTGGGCTGCCCTCTGACTTGTAACAGTTTGTTGCTGTTCTGAATGAGAGTGATATCCTGGAGGGCCCACTTGTGAATCTGTAACTGGCGTCATGGCTCCTTTTGACCAGAGCAAGCTGGCTCAAGGTCTGAGCGGACACATCTTGAAATCTGTGACGTCGGCTCACATATGGTGGACTGAACACTCCAAACAGACTGTACGTGTCCGATAACAAGCAATACGAGTTTTGCCTGACACCGCAGCTGGCGCTGGACCTTTTTCTGCGCAAGCAGCCCGTTCGGGCATAGCTGTTTGGCCGGCGTGATTGACAACCGAAACACGCTCTCCTGGGCATACTTGCATGTTTAAAACCAGCATGTGAGGCACATGTTACCTCACATGGATTTGATCATAAGCAAAAGTCATGGCTTGCATAGTATAATCAGATACTGTATAATCAGATGGGGAGGGACGACGTGGTATGTTCTTGACCTTTTACAGGCCGTGAGGTTACCTTTCGCACAGCCGGACGATGGTTTGAACATGATTGCCATGATCAGCACAAGTGATCGGCCGTGTTGGCTGGCAGAATCTTGTACAATCGTCTGTTGCCATCCGCAGGGCATCTGTGACTAAATCTTGCCTCAAGGTTTATCATGAAAGTTCGTACCTTCACATCGCTATTGTGATGACAGAAATGTGCTGAACCCGAACCTTCGCTTGCAATTGGTAATAGATTCAACCGGCCATATGCATGCATGATTACGGCCAAGAGTGCAAATTTACCAGTGGCATTACTGGCATGACAGCAGATTCTAGTTACTGTTTCGTGCTCTCAGTCTGCACAAGTTGTGATCACCAATGCGTGAATGACATTGTGCCATAGGACTGATAGAATGGCTGAAGCCTCACATGCAACATTGCGCAATTGGCTTCATGACACACACAAACTACAGCTTGTTCCAGTTGCTTGAGGCACAAAACACACAATACTAATTTGCATCTTGCCAGATTCTGACAGTGGTGTCCCCACTCAAACTGCCAGAGGCAATCAGCTTCTTGTCTGGGTGACAAGAGATGCCAATGACTTTGTCATGATGACCATCCCCAGGGTCATCCCCAGTTGCTCTACCAGGAATCTTCTGCACGATCTGCAAATAACTTCGACAGTCTGAGCACAGCATGATAACTTGAAAGGGACTACCCAAGATGAACCTTTGGCTGCACATGCAATGCATGCAGACCGCAAGCACATGTTTGGTCATGACTGCACTTCAACACACAAGCTAAGTAGTCCTGTAGCTCACTCTTGATGACAGTTTGACACGAGTCAACAGGACATTTTGATGATGCAACGCACATGTAGGACTGATCATATACAGCGTGTAACCTGGTGTCAAGAATTACGTAGATGCATGTCAACGCACTAGCAGCGTTTGACCACATAACTCTGCCAGTGCTCAGTGATGTGCAACCTGTATACCCAAAATGATACAAACTGTGCTGCAAAATCAAAAGCCAGCTTACCTCTTTTTTGTTGAGATCCCACAGGAAGATGCTGTTGTCTTCGCTGCCACATACCACCCACTTGCCCTTGGTGTCTGCTGTAATGAAGGCAGCAAAGAGACAGAAGTGCTCATTCACATGACCTGCAGAGCGTAGTAACAACTGAGCTCAGTGCATCCGCATCCTTTCATGCTATGACTGAGCTCATACACAAATGTGTCTAATGTTGTGTCTCCGGGGAGAATGCCAGAAGGCATGCGACATACACATGGTCTAACTAAGATGCAACGTACACATGGTCCTACATTGATGCGATGTACACATGGTCTCACTAAGATGCGATGTACACACGGTTTTACTAAGATGCGATGTACACATGTTCTTACTAAGATGCATTTGTTTGCATAGGCTGCACCTACACACCAAACAGCAACCAACAGCTGCCTGAAGCAGCAAATAGTCTGCATCTGGCTAGCTGCTTGGTGCTAGTTATGCCATGCTAATGGCGATGGCTCATCAAAGAGGCTACAAACTTCTTGTGCATGGAATGTTTCTGTGGAACAACACAAGGACACTCTGCAGCATGAGGTCACGGGACCCAACTGGCAGACATTGCCCATTGTCTGAAGCAGAACAGTCAGGAGGTTCACATGACAACTTACTGCACAAAGGCTGAGTGGAGAAGTCGCAGGAAGATGGCTTCACAGCCCAAATGCAAAGGCAAAGCGTACCTTCATACTGCTTGACACATTTGCTCTTCTCGAAATCCCACAGCTTCAACTTGTGATCCAGGGTGCCGGTCAAGATGAACCTTCCATTGGGTGAGAATCGCACAAAAGACACAGGTGGGTTTGTTTCATCTATGAGGGTTTTCAGGCACTGCCCGCTATTGCTGTCCCAGATTCGGCACAGTCCATCATAGCTGCTGGAGACTATGAGTGTTCCATCCCTGTTAAAGTCTACAGCTGTTACAGGATCTGAGTGCGCTGGCAGCACCTGCAAGGCAGGCCAGGTATGTTTCACTTATGCTCAAGCTGTCAGCATGACATGCAGTCCCTGCATGCCATGAATGGCACTGGCATCATGATGACAGGGTAGAAAATCTGCTCGCTGCAGGTTGTGACAGCATCTGCTCAGATGGCAATGTAAAGGCTGTAAACTGTGTTGTCTGCATGCTGAGTTCAACAAGCCAATATAGGTAACTGCACATGCAGGTCTCATAAGTGAACTGAACTGGCCCAGGCAGCGCACAGAGCGCTTGTCAGCACAACCAACAGAACATGCACCTTAACCCACCTTGATGCAAGTTCCTTCTCGCACATCCCACACACGCACAGTCTCATCAAAGCTGCCACTCACCTACAAGCAACACCCGGTCTCACACCAGTCATGAAACCTGCAGCTGCACTGACCTGCTGTGACTTTGTGTTGTGAGCATGCAAACAGCACCTCCATTGCATCTTACAAAATGCTCTCAGCATCCACAACGAACAGACTCCCTGCCTCGTCATCATGATGCCATTGCCATTCATGGCATGCAGTGAATGCATGTCACACTAACAGCTTGAGCACATGTGACATAGCTGGCCTTTCTTGCAATGTGAGCATGGCAGCAAATCGACACACAAGTGACAACCAACATGAGCAGCATCCTGCGCATGGTCAATGCATACACAGCTAGAGTACACCATGCAACTCCTCAGCAGCTGCTCCACTACATGAGCAACATTTTGCAGTGAGTTTGAAAAATTCAACATGTTGCTGTGCCAACTCATGATCTGCAGATGACAATGCACCTCATTGTCAAGCACTTTTGTTATCAGACATCAACCTTTGAGTAGGCACATGCGTAGCTGTGATGAAAGGTGCTTACAAGTCTGTTGCCCTGAGGGTTGAAGTTGCAGCACACGACATAGTTGGTATGTCCCTCCAAAGTCCTCAGACACTCCCCATTGACAGCATTCCACAGCTTGAGGGTTCTGTCATCCGAAGCTGAACAGAGGTACCTATCCCTTTGCTCCCAAGCCACATCTGAGCAGCCCTACAATGCATGCAGTACTGTTGTGTCTGCATTGCTTATGTGAGAAGTGCATAATGTGCTGCAATGCATGCAAGGGGTTGATGACATGTGTGTTGAGTGGACGCACACTCTCAACCTGATGACAGCAAAGAGTTCCAGTGTGTGACATGCAATGCATTGCACGCATCGCATCAAGGCATGCATTGTGAGGGCCGCAAACACTAGGTCACTCAAGCGCTCCTTCTGATGGTGCGTGCCTTGACAGGCAGCGTTGGAATGCAGACATGCAAAGTGGTCAACCTTGTCATGTCCTGTGAGAGTTCGTATCAGCTTTCCAGATTGGGGATCCCAGATCTTGATAGTGCTATCTGCAGAGGCACTGGCCAGCCAAGCACCGCCGGGAGAGAACTTCACACTGACCGCGCCCAGATCGTGACCAACGAGTTTATGCTTCAACTGGTAGTTGGGTTTGTTGCCAGATGCACCATTCATGCCGCTCTATGCAGCAAAGCTGTAGGACGACTCCGCCAAATCGCTGTTAGTAGGCGAGGTTTGGTGAGCACTGGCCAGTATCGGCAGTAATGCCCATATTGCTTATCTCTCCATGCACGGCCTTGAATGCTTTAGTAAAATCGAGGAGATGTAAACTGGGTCCGCAGACGACACTCCACGCGATACACGCTGTGATCTCGTGCTACTTGCTTTTGGTATGCAAAAGCCGTAGTGCTTCGCAACGCAAGGGAAAAGCACACGAGGGTCTATGGTATGCGTTGTACGAGGACCCAGGCACTTTGCGGCAAATGCGCACGCTGAAACTTGTTCTGCGAGGGGACCAGGAGGAAAAGACGAAGAAGCCTTTAGTTATAACGCTCGATTCGGCTTCACCGCCAAAATTTTTGATCACTTTGTGCCAGCTTGTGTGTGGAGGCATTCAGAGCGCTCTTTGCACTGACTGCTCGAGCAAATCAGCTGCATTACATCCATACAGCTTTTCATCTCGTCATCAGACTTTGGCAGGCTGAAGTGATCACACCAAGGTGATTAGATCCTGCGTGCTGCGTTGCTGGTAGGCCTGCAAGTGTCCACGCTAAGAGGTCCTGCAACGATTGTCACGCGCACAGAGCACCAGACTGCTGATGCTGCAGGACAGCGACGAGTGTTTGCAGTGACATCACTGGCTGCAAAGGCACCTCATCTCAACTCTGACAGCGTCTGTGTCAAAGAGCCTGGCTTTGAGCTCCAGATTGTTGTACAAGCCTGCTTGCCGTGTTGTAGACATGTTGTGGTTACTTAAGTGAGCGGTCAAGCAATGCATTGGTGTAGCGTTTGAAAACAGCTCAACATCACAGCAGTATCTGTATTGAATTGCTATCCCATCCCCTGCAGATGTCCCTGTATACCCCTCAGCCCCAGCGCAGTGGAGCAGCCGCCATGTTGACTTACCTGCACCCCTGAAGATGAGCGCGCCGAGATGGAACATGTTAAACAGTGAGATATGGGCAAAAGTCTTTTCGATTTTGGCACCAGAAGCGACTGAAGCTGCTGCAAGGTTGCTATTATACGAAGAAGGGGATTTTGAAATATGGTCGTGTTATCACCAGCTGCGGCTAGTGTCCAAAGCCTTCAACGACATCTTCAGGCGGAACCCTGGACTGTCAGCACTGTTACATCTAGAAGATAGTTTCTCGCTTGAAGCCCTTTCCAGCTTCCTCGTATGGGTGCCACACAGTGCTTTTGAGACAGTCCTCGCAGAATGTGATGCTCACATGGCAGAAGTTGTCTTAGCAGCACTGGCAGCATTTGCCAATCGCGTGGCTTTAGTTGAGCTGCACAATATCTCTGCTTCTGGAATAACTGTCCTGACTGCTTTTACCTTCCTGTCACATTGCAAGTTGCACGGCGACTTGGACCTAGATCCCTTGCAACATTTGCAAAGGCTTACCAATTTGAGCTTAGTGGACGGTCTCTACAACAACATTGGGAAGCTTGCGCATTTGACTTATTTGAGCCTGAGTGGCGCTCAAGACAACAGCAACCAGGACTGTGAATTTTCAGGCTCACTGCAAAAGCTACACATGGAAAGAGGCATATTGCACATCCATGCTTTGGGTTTGTCTGCTTGTACAAGCTTGCGCAGCTTGGATTGTGACATGGGTGAAGTGGCGGCTGACAGGGCAGAGGACTGGCTTGACATTTGGGAATCCCCCTTGAGAGGCTGCCCTCCACTCTGTCAACCCTGACTCAACTGGCGCAGCTGAATCTTTGTGTTGAGAGCCAGGTAGAGGGCGTATGCAACATTACCTGGTTGTATGCCCTGACCAATCTGAAGCGGTTAGAGTTGTCTTTTAGATCTGGTTCTGCAGTGGTTCAGTTGCACAATGCCTTGACTGCTTTAGTAAATTTGACTAGTCTGTCCATTTCAACAAAACACCCACAATCAATGGTAAGCCTTGATGTTACCTGGGATGCGTTGCCTGTGTTGAAGGCTGTACATGTAGCCTGTGGAAGATTACGATTGACAGAGCGCAATTTGAGTTTGACACAGATGGCAGATTTGGCATCTTTGCGCATTTTTACACTTGGTACCGTAGACGGCATGTCCATGCAGCACCTTGGGGTGTTGACATATGGCATGGCCATTGAATGCCCAGGTGTACGTTGCATCTTTGGACCTGGGTACCGGCCTGTGGTTCAATTGCTGTCAGATTTCAAGACAAAGGCAATACGTGATCGTCATACTGTGTAATGACAATGATGCTACTTGCATGATACAGAAGGCCATGCACTCAACTCAGAGTGAAGCAACCAACAGCTTGTCACTAGAGTCACAGACTCTGTGCTACTGTATGGCTTCATGGTCTAGTTCCCACTACACCAGGTGCTAAGTTCACCTGCTCACCATCACCCTGTGACAAACGTGTGACAGGCTTCAGCATGCATTCTTCCTGACGACCACACTTTTCAGCATGTCATAGTACTCTTTTGGACCAGAGGGATCAATGCTGGCCTGGTCACGTATAGATCATTCAGCAATTCATACACTTGTAAAAGTAGCAGCGTACAAAGCTGAGGTAGTCATGTTGGGGAGTGCATGGCCTGTTCACGCACCTTGTGCTCAAGGTAAAACATGAATGTGAGATCCCTGGTTGCATTGTTACACCCACTGCCTTTCTAAGTGGATGTTACATCTCTTAGCTGCCAGCTAGCAAAGGACCTATGGAACTTGCAATGTCATCAGCGTCAGTTGCTGTGCCAACAATCTCTGCAAAGGTGTCCAGATCCTCTTCTCAAGGTACACTGGCATTTGTTCCACCCTTCTTCTCACACTCTTGAATGGCTTGCTGTAGCTGGACTGCGAAAGCACTGTTAGCCTGAGGTTTTGGTCTCAAGCCATTGCAGCCGCTGCCCTGCATACCTGCAGCTAAGCATGCAATTGCTGAGATGATGAAGAAGGATGAAAACAGAGGAAGGGTCAGGTCGTGGAAGAGAAAAGAAAAACAGTGACAGCGAGGCTGCAGCATTTTTGCTAATGCATGCTCC
>JAABUP010001549.1_pt1 | contig 48219 bp, 46 predicted proteins | sample 5559201 | NCBI WGS metagenome assembly JAABUP01 (sample SAMN10711887, study PRJNA513373) | rock metagenome | isolation source: Antarctica rocks | place: Antarctica
ATTTTAGATATTTGAGAACGATGCATTGTACGAAGTACATTCAAGACCCCGCGCCAGTAAAAGTACCATCAATAGAGAAAAGCTAACCAGATGTTTCCTCGAAATCAGCTGATTCATGATTGTTCATTAACACATTGTTTTTAATCATCAGAACATTCTCCCTCGTCTTAATTTGTTCTAGAGGCTTGGGGTCATAGCAGGTTAAGCATTAACCCCGTCAGATAACATGTAGTAGCTCGTTGCACTCCTTGCATATCCGTGTTGCGATGTCTGGATTTCTTCCAAATCGTAATCCCTCACGCCAATGATCACTCCATCGATGTATCTCTGGATTTCCCAATGAACGGTCGGAGATATACGACGTTCTATTACAACACTTTTCTGTTTTTAGCCTCGAGGCACAGATCTGCAAAGACTACCGGATGAGCAGGGTTCCCGTCCAAGACAGGTAATGAAGCTGCTCCCCACACGACTTAGGATGTCTCTTGCATCTGCAGGTCCACCAAATAAGGTACGATTTCCCCTCCGGTCGGGAACGACTGCGCTCCAACGGTGACCACCCCAGAGTGGCTAAAGAAATGGGGTCATAAAGCCGTGCCGGTTTCTGCAGTGACCCAGTGTCGATCAATACAGAACCCACCGGCAGGGCCGCTTAGAACTGATCATGCCATGTGGTCTAGCGGACATAGCCTGTCACCGTCACCCGTAGTGTCCGCTGCTTGTACACTAGACGTCCGGTTGGCCGAGCAAGCACCCATATTTCATCCACCGCACTCCGATGGCCAGTCTTTGAAACCTAAGAAGAAAAGTGACGATAACAAAAGCTCAGCGGGAAAGATCTTGTTACGCTTTAAGCAGGAACCGGCTACCGAAAACCTGGGTTAGCCTTAGAATTGCATCATAGCTCGGCAAGAGATACCAGTGTTGTAAAACCTAATTTCAGTGAAGCGCTGTGGTTCGCTGTGAGGGACTCGTGGCGGCTAAGGCGGCGAAGTAGCGCACTTCTTGCTTAGGGCTGTTGACTGAATGACGCTATTTATTACATCCCCTAATCCCGTTCTCAGTGCTTCATGGTCCGACAAGTCTTTGCATCATTCGTTCATGTGATAACGCGACGCTCTCTTGCCGTATTGCCGTCGGTTACCTTACATTTTGCCAAGTGCACTCATTCCCCTATTTAATCACGCGACTCGCTTCCCCTTTCAGTGACTAGGTAGAGCCCCTTCAGCGTCACTTCCAGGGACTTTCTATCAAGTAGTGGAGGAAAGGGTTTCTCTTACATCAGGACGGCCACCTCAAACTCTGGACGACACTCATTCAATTCGAAATCCGCGCCTCCCGTCAGAAGGAACGCGCTGGCGCAGGTCTTGCCGTGACTAGTGCATCCAGGGTCCACACCATTTCACAATTCAGACTCTGTGCTGAAACCTTACCGAACAATCACTTTGTCGAAGATATCGCTTCTTCAACGACACCGATCATGTCTTCTACCGCGAACTCTGACTCTATTGACATTGTTCCTCTACCGTCTATTCTCGAACCCGCCCCCACGAATTCGTCGCCAGCCACAAATCCAGACTCGAAAATCTCCTCCGCCGGTTCATCAGACAATGAGCATGCACGAGTGGGCAGATCTACACTACAACGGCCAAAGCTCTGCTCTCGCAAGTCAAGTGGCACCATTATCGTCCCACGCGATCACCCTCACGTCGAGCTCCAGGACGAGCTGTTTGATGCAGACGACGCGAGAGCGATGAGTCCAAGGAGGAACAACGAGGATGTGGAGAAGCTCAGTCAGGAGACGAGAAGGTCACTACAGGCGTAAACTCCCCTGTTCCACGTCCGTTGTGGTTCTAGCTGACATACTCATCTGCAGTAATGCACAAACCTTGCAGTCAAGCTTGGCTGCTCTGGCGGAACGGATCGATAGCGTAAAGCAAGAACACGATAAGTTGGAGAACGAAAACAAATTCCTGCAGGACTACATTGGAGGACTTACTCGTACCATGTCGAGGAACGACCTCACGTCAGGTAAGGGCAAGAAATGACATCTTATCGGCGTCGTGGTGAACGCATTGACGGCATTACCGTTGGATTACGCAATCTTCGCTCATCAGCACCTACTACGGCGTTGATCATTTCGTCCCTTCAACCACTAGCAAGATGTCCCAGTCATTGGTCGGTTCGTTTCCTACTATTGTATACTTCTACAGCATTGCGCGCCATTGCGGTCAAAAGGCCGCCATTACCACACCATGAAGCGTTTTAGCGGTCAGCATTGACACTCAACGATCAGGAGGCGTTTCAGGAGCTGCCGATAATGCTTGTATTTAAGGCTTTAGGAGCTGCCGACACTGGTAGTTAAGATATCAAACTCGCTATGAAACCTAGCGGCTTCCGAAGCCGATTTCTAGCATTTCAAGAGAAAGCCTTGTGCTTGGCCTGTGCAAAAGCAGCATGAACGAAGTGTGATATCGGAACGGCTCAAGGCAGATCGTCATCATCCTCATCATCGTCTTCCATCCCACCGTCCTCATCCTCCGCATCCTGTCCGTACGCGAGTGGATCATAGACCTGCGAAAACTTAATCTCCGGCACCCAAGGTGAATTGGCCTTTGTGATAATCTCCCATATGCTATTCTGCTCGGCGAGGTTCTTCGTTCCCGTGATCTCGATGAAAGTCGGCATCCCCTGTCTGAACTCTTCTAAATATCTCGCCGCTGGCTCGGCCAACCTATGACAGCCGAAAGGGCAGTACGAGCGCCTAACGTCCACATGCAGGTAGTCGAGTTGAAATTTGGCTGCCTGATACGCCTTATAAGACCACACCCCTTCCGTCATAACTTCAACTGCCCATTCATGTATGAGCTCATGTCTCTCAGACGGAGGAAGGCTATCAAAGTAGCCTGGATACTGATCCGCGTCCTCGTCCACGCGCACGTTCTCGAGACAATCCCACAACCAGGTATGCTCGAGATCGCAAAGATCGAACGTGATACTCATCGACCGCAGAAGCTTGGTAGCAGTGTACGAGAAATAACCGCGCAGCTCCCGAGGCACCAATCCATCGCTGCCAGGTTCCTCAGGGAATCCATCCTCTCCCCTAGGAATCACAAACAAGTTCCCGGAAAAGTAGACTTTCTCGGCCTCGTCTTGAACCTGGCGCGAGACGCCAAATAATTGAGTGCAAGGCTTGGTATACTGCTCGAAGTCCTGGTATCTGCTATCACCGTGCGGGTTTGCGTGGGGGAAGACCTTGCCGACAACCAGCAGGTACTCGTAGATCATAACGCGGATCTCAGGCGGGAGATCTAGGAAGCGGTTGAAGGATGGCGCCGGTGTCTCGTCGGTCAAACCTTGCGTATTCTCTTCAAACACTCTTCGCGACATCACGCCCGCATCTCCGGGCACTGATTCCTCGACCTGCTCGACTGCCGTGCCAGCTAAGTGCTTTCGCTCCACAATCTTCGAATCCCCCGGATCTCCCATCCCAGCTTCGACCTCAGCATGCTCATCTCCGAGACGTGAATTCTCGACCGGCACAGCTCCTTCCACACCTGATCGCTTCTCTTGCACCATCTCCGGATCCTTAGCATCTCCACTCCCGGCAGCGTCCTCCTCATCATTCCAATCCATCTCATCACTCTCCCCCTCGCCCGCCGCATCTCCAACCCCTCCTCCTGCTCCAGTCCCTCCGACACTCTCCAGCACCATCTCCCCTTCACCTCCCTCCCCTTCCTCCTCCTCAACCTCCCTATAAACCCTGACCTCAAACCCACACCCCCTTTTCCCTTTCCCTTTCCCAACTCTCCCTCCGCGTACCTCTTCCTCCCTCTCCTCAAAAACACCATCCCCACCTTCAACCACAATAACGCCTGCCCTACTAGGCCTTCCAAAACCCCCCTTTCCCTTTCCCTTTCCCTTCTCCTTCCCTTTTGCGTTTCTAGTGGAGGACGACTTCTTCAGACCGCTGCGAAGCGTCATGGTACCCTGTACGCCATTCGAAGCGGTCTTGGTCTTGGTTTTGGTCTTTGTCTTTGTCTTATTGGTTTTGGAAGCGCGGGGTGTCATCTTCATCGTGGGGTTTTGGGGGATAGGTTCTGGGTGAGGGTTAGCGATGTGATGGGAGAGTATGGAATTGAAGAGACTGAAAAGGTTGAGGGAGGAACAACTGAAAGAGGTGTGGATGGAAATGGTGCTTGTGGTTGATGCTCTCAACTTTGCGCGAGATAGAACAGGCACTGAGGTTCTGTCGGAGGTATGACCCCCAATACGCCGTCTTCAGTCATCCCTCAGAACTAGCTTTAAGAAGTTGTGATGCAGAACGAGTCGTCGGACCCCGTCAGAGGAACTTATAAAGGAAAGTAGAGCAAGTAATTGAGCGACGGAAATTGACAAAGTAAGTAAGTGTGAAAAGCCAAGTGTTCTGCCCGTAAAAGCAACACCCGATCAAGGGAAACCAACATCTAAAGGCGGTGCGAGATTGAAAAGAAAGCCGTGAGACACAAGCGGAGTAGAGAGAGGACAAGAACTTTACGGACAACGCTAAGCTCGATACTTGATATGAAATTGAGATTTTGACGTACTCTACCTTGTACCAGACGGTCTGCAAGGCGTCAAAACAACCGCAAGATGTCTGCAGGTGGTATGTGTGAGAAACCGGAATGGAAAGAAATGTAGGTGCGACAACCGTAAGACTGGGAAGGATAGAGTGAACGAGGGATAGTTGTAATCGATTCAGGTCTGTCTGTCAATCTGGTATGGAGTTGATGCAGCACAGTTGCGCCTTTTCAGAATAAACCAGAACCTTGTACGTTTGTTGGTGAGTGAGTGATTGGCGTGGTCCCTCTGCAGGTGAGATGGAATGAGCGTGCCCAATGAAGGCTTCTGTAGACCTCCTGGAGAAGATAGCGTACCTTTCGTAGGATAGGTCTGAACGAAGGGACATACTCAAGATCATGTGTGAGAATTCTAGCTTCGGATTGCGAGAAGCCATGTCCCATCATTCATCACACGTCTATCGGCAGAGAACCGGCACGGAGCAATAATGGTCTAGAGAAATGTTCTTGTTTATTGGGAAGCAAGCTTGCTCCAGAAGACGCAAGGACGGAACAAGCGCAGCATACCAGAAGGCATTGTATCGAGCGCTGAGAAAAACCACCACCAGATGATCCTTCCCTGCCGCTTTGGTAGATCAATGCTGCAAAAGAGAAGAGGTACCAGCAAGCTGCGGACTGAGATGCCAGAAAGTAGAGAAACGCCCAGAGACTTGCAACGGCTTGAGTTTGTAAGGATCCAGAAGCAAAGCTCTCGCAACGGAAGCCTTCACAGCCATCCGTATGTTTTCAGGACATTGACTACCTTTGCCACTCATCCAGCTGCCCCCTTGTTCACTCCATAATGTGACTTTGGGGGATTTATTCACCAGCCTTCTCAGGCTCGGTGGTGGGAGGTGCCTCGCTTGTTTCCTTTGACTCAGTGGGTGCAGCACCGCTATCGGCTGCAGGCTCGGCTTCAGAAGATGTCCAGAGGGTCTGAGTTGTAGATTAGTGAGGCTGTGGAAGAACAACAGAATTTGAAGCGGACTGACCAAGTTGTCTCTCAACAGCTGCATAATGAGCGTAGAGTCTTTGTAGCTCTCCTCACTGAGGGTATCCAATTCTGCAAAAGCAGTCAATATATACCCAAAGTATAACCAATTCTTCAAGACATACCAGCAATTGCATCGTCGAATGCCTGCTTCGCAAGGTGGCACGCTTGATCCGGGGAGTTGAGGATCTCATAGTAGAACACAGAGAAGTTGAGGGCTAGACCAAGGCGAATCGGGTGCGTAGGTGCGAGATCGGTTTGGGCAACCTCTGTGGCGTTCTTGTAGGCCTCCAATGACTTATCGGCAGAAATCTTGCGCTTATCGCCAAGCGCGAATTCAGCAAGGTAACGGTGGTAATCTCCCTTCCTGTGCAGCATCTTGTTTCAGTAAGGGGAACAAGAGTTCTTCAGCTACTGTCCATGCTCACATCTTGTGGTAGAAAACCTTCGATTCGCCGCTCTGAGCAGATGGGATCAAATGCTGGTCGAGCACCTCCAAAATGTCTTCACAGATTTTCGCAAGCTCCGCCTCAATCTTCTGACGGTATTCCTTGATAAGCCCAACTTGAGATTCGTTGCCTTTAGACTCCTCCTTCTGCTCAATCGATGTGACTATTCTCCACGAGGCACGTCTTGCACCGATAACATTTTTGTACGCTACGGACAGGAGATTCCGCTCCTCCACTGAGAGTTCTTGGTCTGCAGAGGCCACGTTCTTCATATTCTCGACCATTTCTGCATCGGCAACGTCAATATAACTCCATAGTATCAGAGCCAACATCACACACCTTCATAACGCTCAGCCTGCTCGGCAAGCTTGGCCAAGTAAACGGAATCTTCGTACCCCATCTTGACGAGTTGTGGGTCTAGAAGTCTAGAGCAGCGAGATGATTAGCAGTGGTTTTGAATGATCCAGGCAAGAAAAATAGACAGCCACGGTGCAGATATTGCGGATGGCTGGATGATAAGGTGGCTTAGCCAGAAACGCGTTAATCGCGTGGCCGGCCCCTAGAAGATGTACTGTACGACATCGCGCCAAGCAGATCGCGAAGCAAGATCGCACTGCCTCTCTCCAATATGTCTCCATTGTGATTGACACGTTTTGACAATTCGACCTCTTGGTAACCTCCTCCGATCATGATCAAAGAGGCTTTCCACAAGTCCCCCTTGATTGCGGAGAGACATTGCTGGCAGGCTTCGCGATACGCGGAGCGAGTACTCCCGCTGCCACTGACGTAGAGCGTACGGTATGTTGATGCCCATACCGAAATCGCATCGGCGGTGAAGACTAATTTGCTGCGGCGGAGGGGATAACACAAGATGTATCTTACCTGAGAGCTATGTGGAGGATGATGCGGATGCGGAGTTCGAATTCGAGATGAAGTAGCAAGAAGTCGGATGAAGGGTGACTTGATGAAGAACGATAGCACGTCGTGGATGTTTGAGGTGAAGTTGAATGTTAGCGGTTGGGCGCGATGATGGGAGAGATGGGTTGTGCGTCGGCTTAGTCTGCTTTAGGAAGCGGCTCTGTCGGGTAACTGAGATCAACACAATCCAAGTTCAGCCTATACTGTATGCAGTGAATGCATTGTATACAAGGCCATGTCAGAAAGTATTCGGAACGGCCACCGTAGGCAATGTGCGAGCAGACGCAGCTCCTTCTCACAGTTTGTGTCTTACGTTTGCCGAATCTCTACGGTGGCCATTTCGAATACCTTCTGACATGACCTCGTGTTGCTACCTTTTTCTTCCTTTTGGGTGGGCTTTATCGAGATCTATTCGCCAGATCCCGCTGTTATGGATGCGCCCAAGATAATATGGGTTGTCTGCTTCTATTTCTTCAGCGTTCAGAAAGTCCGTTACACTGGAATGATCTATATGGTAGCAAACGTACTCTAGTATCAGCTTGGAGCATATCAAGGGTCCCTTTGCTGGTCTTCATGGCATGTGTGACGAGGCCTGAGTCGTCTTAGAGTAGATACATGGCGCCGCAACGTGAATCTAGAACAGACTGTGTGTGACTTTACCTCAATGGCAAACAATCACTTATCAAATCATTGCCAGTCAGTCTCCATGATCAATGCACAATAAATTGATGCCTTGGTCACCATGATCGTGTAATCTAACTTTAGTCACCTGACCTGACACCCTCGCAATGACATCGATCAACAGGCGAGCTTCCGAGCCAAACAGATATCGCCAAACCAATCACCAACCAAGCCCCTCACGAGCAATCTTCCATACGAACATCTACAATGCTCCGCCAAAGCATCGTGCAATCGATCAGACCTGCTCTGCGTAGCAATATCCGCATCCACCGCGTTATTCCAATCACCGCCGTTCGAAACATGGCCGCAGGCGACGTTGGAAGCACAAGGTCCGGCGGGGAAGCTGCTGGGTCAGTACTGCTTCGACTTCAGGTAGAAGATTTATGCTAATCTTCTTTCCTATGAACAGTGATTCGTTCAACAAGCGTGAGGCGGCCAGTGAGAATTACTATGTCAAGCAGAAGGAAAAGGAGAAGTCAGTCTTCTCCACCAACCCTTGAATGGCTCCGCGCTTTCGATTTATCGTGTCATGACGATTTTCCGCGCCTTACTTCTAAGATAAGGGCCTTCTACTGCAGATCTGGTCACTAATATTCGCTGGCATTACCAGGCTTCTGGCTTTGAGAGAGAAGCTCCAGCAGCAACGCAAGCACCTCACCGAGCTTGAGAAGCACATGTATGCCATCTATCTCCTGGTCAACAGACATAGCGAGGCGTTTGCTGACACGTCTGGGATATAGTGAGGACGTGACTAAGGAGCAAGGCGGTGAACAGCATTAAACATAATGCATTGATCAGATAGGGATTATGTTATTGAGAGCTTCCAAGCGTGTGCTGCAGACGGCTCGATTTCAATTGGGGACGAGATTTCGTGGAGGCTTGGCTTGTCCTTGTCCATGGAAGTTGGCGGACATATGTTTACTCAAGACTACTATACGAAAGGGCATCATCTCGACTCCTCGAAATACATTTCTGGAAGCCTCTGGGCTGAGTTTTCTTCTCCCTCGCTCCATTGCAATAACTCTACCATCCCTCAACTTGGTAGGGACGATCGATTACGCCGTGTCCGTCCTCTTCCAAGAAGAAGCACGCTTCGCACAATGTAGGAAAGCTGCACCTTGCTTTCAAAAACGTCTCTGTCTTTTAGCGCCATGGAAGCGTCGAAATACTGATCTCTATGCAGAATGAGAGCAATGCCCATGTGTGTCATCTTAGCTTCATCTCCTTCCCATGTAAGAGCGATAGAAATCATCCGCAGCATCACTGCCCAGCCCTTTGAATCCATTGGAGGAATTAAGGCTCTGGCCAGCCTTCTGCGCAGCGCTGACCTTAGCTTGCAAAGCCGCTGCACCCTGATCAATCATCTGGAGCTGTGAAAGATGACTGTTAAGGACTCGCACAATTTGGGAGATCTGGGCATGAGCATGTCAGCCGATCGGTACACACCTCCGCCAGACATTCTTGGCAGGACTTACGGGATCATCAGCTCTGCTGTTCTTGCTGATCATTGACGAAGCTCCGTTGATCTCTTCAATCATGCTCGTCAAATCCTTACCCATCTCATCCAGTCGTTCAGAAAGCTTCTCTGCAAGTTTGTATCTGCAAATTTGCCGTCAGTTAAGTCGCCAAAAAAGACAGTAGACATTTGCTCACGTTCTCTCCCTCTCCTGATCTGGTCCCTGAAGTCCTTCTCCTTGACCAACTTGCCTCGACGTCATATCCTCAACCTCCCGCTCATACCGGTCCAGCCACCCACTAAGTTCCTCTTGTTGTCCCTCAACTGCGCTCAATTGTCTCTCCACTTCGGATGTCGCTCTCTCGGCTTCAAGAGTGCTCCCATACAGCTTCTGGATCTTGTCACTGTTTTCTACTAACATTCGATCCCATTTCGCTACCTTCTCGGCTTGGCTCTGAAATTCTTTTTGGTGTTTTGAAAGATCTGATGCCCATCTTGTAATGATCTCATCCATGGACTTGTTCTTTAAGCGTGACTGAGCAGGTGGAGCTGGACCAGAGGTAGACGTTCCAAAATTGGCTGCAGAAGTAGAGTTGCCGCTGGTGTTGCCTGCGTCCGCGGCTGCCGTAATGGGAGGCTGCGAGGTGGCGGTAGAAGTAGATGGCTTGTTTGAACCTGCAAATAGACCAGAAGATGGAGCCGGAGCGGATGCGTTTGAAAACTCGCTTGTGACGGTTGCACTGGGTCCCTCACCAGCTGCACTGGCGCCTTTGTCCTGCGATTTAGCTAGGTTGGCAAATAAACCACCTGCAGGGGCTGTAGTCGCTGGTGTGGCAACATTCGTGCTTGCTGTGGAAGCTCCCAAGTTACTGAATAAGCTCGGCGTAGCGGTGCCCGTTGTTGTCGTTGATGGCGTTGACGACGGCTGTGTTGTAATTGCCGGAGTGGAGGACGGGAAACTGAACATGGGTTTAGACGTTGTGGAGGATGAGGTACCACTTCCCAGCGCACTGAACAGAGATGGAGCTGTCCCTTGAGAAGTTGCTGTTGTTCCCGCGTTCTTAGGGCCAAGGCCTGCAAAAAGGTTCGAGGTTTGCACTGCTCCGTCCTGTTGACTCTGCTGTGACTGCTGCAATGCCCCTGTCGTTGCCGGCGTACTTGCTATTGCAGCAGTGGTTGGGACTGGCGTTGTACTTTCTTGGGTCTTGTCCAGATTGCTGAAAAGTCCGCCAGTCGCTTTCATGTTGAAAAGACCTGTTCCAGAGCTTGCATTGGCACTGGGAAACAAATTCGATGAAGGGGCAGCAGTTGTGGTGGTGGCATTGTTGGTCGCTGGCTTGCTGGATCCGAAGAGGCCTCCAGAAGATGACTGTGGTAAGCCACCAAACAAATTTGAGGGCACTGCCGCTGTTGGCGTTTCTTGCACTGACATCTCTGCCGCCTTTTGGGTTCCGAAAGCATTGGCAGGCTGTTGTTGAGGTTCGTCAAAGCTGAAGCCGCCTGTGGGACCTCCTCCATTGCCTGTAGACGGCGGTGGTCCGGCAGGTGTTGTTGACTGGTTGGCGAAGGAGAAACCCCCACTTGGTTTACTGGTGGCTGGCGTCGTAGAGCCTGCAATTCCAAATAGTCCGTTTCCCCCGGTATTGCTGGGACCACTGAAGAGGCCTGAAGTCTGAGTCTGACCGGAGGACGCTGGCGCGGATGCTTTATTTGGGGTTGAGAAGCCAGAAAATGATCCGGCAGTATTCGTAGTCTGGGTGCTGCCTGTTTCTGGCGGCTTCCCGAAACTGAAGCGAGAGCCTTGATTGTTGCTAGCTGTTGGTTGTGGTCCGAAGCTGAACCCAGTTGACCCCGGATTGCTCGTTCCACTGCCTCCTGCAAACAGTGATGAGCCTTGTCCAGTATTTGCCCCTCCACCAAACAACGATTGCTGTTGCGTAGCGCCAGACGTAGTACCAGCACTCCCAAAGGGAGTTGAGCTTGAAGTGGGCGTGTTTTTTGTAGACCCGAAAAGGTTGCTGGGCATCTTATTGTCTGATGTCGAAGTCTGATTAGAGAAACCGAATCCAGAGCTTGTACTGGTGGTTGGAGCGCCGAATGAGAGTGTCGGTAAGCTTCTCGGGGTATCCGACATGTTTGAAAGAGGTTCGAGAGCTTTTCTAGAAAGCGCACTGGAGCGTTTGAAGCCGTGTGACTGGAGCACGGTCTGCTTGGTACACTCCGAGAGTATCCTTGAGGCTTGGATATGGGTTAAGACTCAGCATTACATTACTCTATAAGAACAGCACATCCAATGGTTGCTTCTCATACCTATCAAGCTGCGCCTAGCTTGTGATGTGCTGGTGACGTCTTTCGTAAACACCTTTGTCAAAGGTGAAGCTCAACAATGGTTCCCTAGATGAATCGCGCGAGCACTGTGGGGTTTGCTGGATTTATTGTCAAGAACTAAGGAAGAAGACATCTCCCATATGCCTTTGAGATGGTTGTTTCGAGGAAGACGTGCTGCCGCGCGAATCAAGCGAGACAGGGATCTGGTGCGTTGCGGTTGGTGGAACTTCGTCAGACCTAGCTTTGTATTATTGTATCTACTTTATGTCAACGCTACGATAGTTGGCCAAGACACCTAGCATACTGTATGGATGACAGACCTCCGTCCCCAGGCACGGCGACATTACAGCCGCCCCTCAAAAGCGTAGAGCTTGAAGATCCAGGGGCACATGAGCTTGGTGGGTAGTCATGACAGCCTCATCAATGTCGAGATGCATTGACCTCTTTAGATTACGCGCATACATGCTGATCTTCTGCGTAGTGGAATCAGAGAATGAGGACGATCACTTCTCGGATGCCTCAGAAGGACCCAAGCCTGCATCTCCTATCCCCATGACGAGGATTGAAAAAGTGGATGACGTGCCAAGCCTTGGTCATGTACCTGGTACTGCTGCGTACGACATGAGAATTCAAGTTGCGGTCCCGGACGAAGTGGAAGTGATTCCTGAAGGCAGGCAAAGTAGGAGCAGCTCACGCGCGGGCTCAAAAGATAGTTTTCCGACTCCTGGAGGAGCACCAATACCCAAAACAATCGTTGAGAAAGTGGACCCTGCCTCACCTATCCGAAGTGATATACCTGGGACCGCTGCGTATCAGTTGCACAAGGTGGACGCTATCCCAGACGTCGTCTTGCAAGTCCCAGAAAACGTGCGAAACCCTCCGAAAACTTCGCTGCCCCAACCAGGGAGTACACCAAGAGACCTTCCTATACCTACTACGGTAGTGTCGAAAGTGGATACAGAACCTAGTCACGGAGAAGTACCAGGGACCGATGCGTTCGATATGCGAAAAAGTGACGCGGAGCCCGACGTGGTTGAGGAAAAAGGAGATATTCCAGGTATGATGCTTCTTACTTCGTCATCCACTCCCAGCGAGCGGTTGACCGAGTTAGAGTCGCCAACGTCCTCCATACATAGATCCGAACATCATAGCCACACACGGCGAAAGAGGTCAGTAGGTGGATCGCCGGCCATAGCTGATGACGGAGGCTTCGGGCCGATGCACTACGACGAGGCCACCAATGAACAAGCCAATGACGATGACGAGTTTGGTGATGACTTTGATGATTTTGAGCAAGGCGAAGGCAATGAAGAGTTTGGGGATTTCGACGACGGATTCAAGCAGTCTGTGGAGGTAGACATCCGAGACCATCAAACGAACAAAGACGCTGGTGTTCCACAGTCATTACCTTCTTCGATTCCGTCGTTTGTAAGTAGCACTATCATAGCTGAACGACTCTTGATTCGATGTGGTGATGCGTTGCCTTCTGAATCCTGAGCTTACGCTGATCGAAATCAACCCAGCCAATTCTTGACTACAGCAAATTCGATACACTTGATGATCTCCTATCTGCAACAGATCCCTACCTAGATGACCTTTTCCCCGACGCTGTTCAAGAAACCTCGCCACCCGTAGACAACATCTCCGATCAAAATTCCATCTTTCTCACCGAACGAAGCCTCTCCCTCTGGTCTCAGCTCGTCGCCCCACCGCCTCTTCAGCCACCGGACTGGGTACGCTCACGCATCCGCCGCCTCTTCCTTGTGTCTCTCGGTGTACCTGTCGATCTAGATGAAATCCTCCCCGCGAGTAAGCAGAAGAAACTGATACTACCATCCATACATCTCCGCGGCGAATCTCGCTCACCTCGCCCATCGTCAGAGGGTCGGCCAAACGGCTCCGTTGCAAAGTTGAAGCAAGAGAATGGATCATCAGCGTCGGTTGATTCGACATCTGCTACGAGAGGGAGTCGGAGAAGGAGAGGCACGCCACCTGCACCTGAGCTGGATCTGGTGGCTACTAGAATGCTTTGCACAATTACAGATGCGGCGCTTTCTTGCTTCACCGATGAAGAGCTCAAGGCACACATTCAGAAGCTGCAACAATTGACAAGTAGGGCGGGCGAAGTGCTCGAATACTGGCTTAAGCGGAAGGACGGAGCACTGGGGGACAAGGAAGCGTTTGAAGGAGTGATTGAGAACCTGGTCAAGCATGCTAGAAAGGTACGGAAGTAGGCACTGCACATGTACTATAGCACAATCACTTTGCCAGCATCATTTGGCTGTTCTGTGAGCATATCGAATGGTTGTACTGGCGCAGGCGTCAGGAGTTGCAGGGCACTGTGCTTGATGAGAGAACAGATGCTACTGTTGCTGTTGTTGCTACAACCATGGATAGTCAGCACCTAAGTAAGAGAAATAGCAAATATCAAATACCAACTAGTCATAGAGTCTCATCACTCTTCATCGCAAACAAGGCGCTTTGCGTCGTCTCTTGACTCGAGTCTGGCTTAGTCACAACATGCCCCTGAAGATTTGGCTGTTTAGACTATTGGCATAAGCGTGAGCCACACAACGCTATGGTCATGTGGCTTTGACAAGTCAGTCCGGATTTGATTGCCTGGCGCAAGTCATCGTGCCAGACTTGCAACAAAGCGGGTTGACCTTGGAGGTTTATGGTAAAAGCTCGGAAATATACTCGTATGTCCAACGTTTATTGTACGCTTGACCAAGCCCATGTGGGTTCCAATAACTAACAACATAAGCTCTCCTTTGAAAGAACTCGAATAGCTAAAGCCAAGGCCACTTGCTCAGCACGGAAAGGATCGACTAGGGCAATCGAAGCGCTCGCTTTACATAAACGTATATTTGCGAAAGCCCCTTTCCAGCGCTTCCCGCTTTCCCCTATTCATGAGTAACTACTGCTTGGACGTCGATCTTATCCCATGCCTCTAGAAGATACACGCCTTTCAAACACCGCCATCGACCCATCGTTGTCGTGTACAAGTACTTTCAGACTGGCGGTATAAATGTCCCCGTGCACAAGCAGCTGAGATTCGAATGGATCAATGAGAATTCATGTGACTGCAGGCCATGTTGGAATAGATCCCGCTCCGGGACGGGTCTACGCAGCTTTTTGTCATCACCACAAACAAGATGCTTGTGAACACCGCAGTAGTAAAGTAAGCAAGTTGCAGCACCCATCAACTTCTCCCCAAATCGCAGAACGATTGACCTCGAAAGGAGGACTTGGGCAATCAGCAACATATCGAATGTAGGAGTACTCGTACTGAACATGTAGAGTACTGTATTTGGGTTCTTGTTCCATCCAAAAGGTTTGCGCAGGCTCAAGTGTCGAGGATAGCGACTAGTACCACCCCCACGACTCCCTTTGATTTACTGCCTGACACCACGAGCGTCACTACTACTCTTTACGACGACATCATGTGTACGCCTCCCTCGAACTGCATCACAGCATTCCTTGAGTGAGGACAGGGTTCTGTCTGCAGCAGTTTGAGTCTGATCTACAGTCCGCCTCATTCCCTCGCTTCACAGTTCCACCACTCCAATCATCAAAACGAGGAAGTCAATCTCGTGCACCAGCTATCAGTCGTGAGACTGAAGATCTCGGCGCAACCACCGTGACGGGAGCTTCCATTTGAGATCAAGAATCCTACTAAAAGCCATCACACCTGATGTCCGATAGTCTACATATCAATCTCACGCCCTCAACGAGCCTGACGCACGTCCGCAATCTACGAAGACAGCTATCTCTTTCCAATCCAACCATCGATAAAGAACAAGACCTACGTCCCATAGCGGATGACCGCAATCTTAGGTCGCTATCCTCTTATCAAATGGGCACCATGTCTCGAAAGGAGACTATCGCAGCAGCGACTAAAGTTGTCCACAACCTTGCCAGAGGCGCCGTTCCAACCTTTGATCCCCCCGAATGTAGACTAGCATCTCGAAATAGCACCGTCAATGGACTCGAATCTCCCAAATTCAACCTTCCTGGAGAGGACGACGTTACGAAGGAACAACTTGAGAAGGAGCTCTCGGCCCTTGCGCTGCGGATTCAATATCTTGAAGCAAAAGCGAACACCGTCAATCACCAAAACTTACCAAACACGCCAAGTGAATTTGGACTCACATCCTCTCCTTTTGACGCCAACGGTTCGGCGGGTACACTGAGAAACGCGGGTTCGGTTCCAGTGCGGCAAGGTTCAGCCTCAAGCAGATCTGCTCGTGTGTCCAATCTACTCGCGGTACGGGAGACTGGAAATGATGGACGTCGAAGTTTTAGCGAAGAGGAGCTGGGTCAACTCAGGGATCATGTACAAAAGCAGGCAGACGAGATTAGAAGCCAGAAAGAGACAATTGCAAGCGTTAGCGTGCAGTTGGACGAGCAGCAAAAGCAAACGGAAAGAGCGTTCGTTAAGGTTGAGCATGAAGATGTGGGCGCCCTGGAGCGAGAGCTTAAGAAGCATCAGCAGGCAAATGAGGCTTTTCAGAAAGCATTGAAGGAGATAGGTAGCATTGTCACCGCAGTTGCAAATGGTGACTTGAGCAAGAAAGTCCAAATACATTCCGTCGAGATGGACCCCGAAATTACGACATTCAAGCGCACCATCAACACTATGATGGATCAGCTTCAAGTCTTTGGAAGTGAGGTTTCCAGAGTTGCGAAGGAAGTAGGCACCGAAGGCAAACTAGGAGGGCAAGCTCAGATTACTGGGGTCAATGGCATCTGGAAAGAATTGACGGAAAACGGTCGGTGTTCCCGCAAGCTGGATGGAGCTCAACTAACACTGGGCAGTCAACGTCATGGCGAACAACCTGACTGATCAGGTCCGGGAGATTGCAACTGTAACCACGGCTGTGGCTCATGGTGATCTTAGTCAGAAGATCCAAAGGCCTGCCCAAGGTGAAATCCTGCAACTCCAACAAACAATTAACACCATGGTGGACCAACTTCGAACCTTTGCCACTGAAGTTACCCGCGTTGCACGAGATGTTGGTACGGAAGGTGTACTTGGTGGTCAGGCCCAGATCGAAGGAGTGCAGGGCATGTGGAACGAATTGACTGTTAATGTCAACGCCATGGCCAATAATTTAACGACTCAAGTTCGCGACATTGCCACAGTAACGACAGCCGTGGCCAAAGGTGATCTCACTCAGAAGGTCCAGGCAAGCTGCAAAGGCGAGATCCTAGATCTGAAGTCTACCATCAACTCGATGGTGGACCAGCTAAAGCAATTCGCTCAAGAAGTGACAAAGATCGCCAGAGAAGTTGGCACAGAAGGCATCCTCGGCGGTCAAGCCACCGTGCACGATGTCGAAGGTACCTGGCGAGACTTGACGGAAAATGTCAATGGCATGGCCATGAACCTTACGACTCAGGTACGAGAGATTGCCGACGTTACAACCGCGGTTGCGAAAGGAGACTTGAGTCGGAAGGTTACTGCTGAGGTCCAGGGCGAGATTCTAGATCTGAAGAACACCATTAATGCCATGGTCGACAGACTGAACACTTTCGCTTTCGAAGTGAGCAAGGTAGCACGTGAAGTCGGTACAGATGGCACGCTTGGCGGTCAGGCAAAAGTGGACAACGTGGAGGGAAAGTGGAAAGACTTGACCACAAACGTCAACATCATGGCTGAGAACCTTACCCACCAAGTCCGTGGGATATCTGACGTCACTCAAGCCATCGCAAAGGGCGACCTAAGCAAGAAGATCAACGTGCATGCTCAAGGTGAGGTCTTAACGCTGAAAGTGACTATCAACAACATGGTGGACCAATTACAGAGGTTCGCGCATGAGCTCAAGCGCGTCGCTCGCGATGTGGGCGTTGACGGGAAGATGGGTGGACAGGCCAATGTTCAGAATATTAGCGGAAGATGGAAAGAGATCACAGAAGATGTCAATACAATGGCCGATAATCTCACCAACCAGGTTCGCGCATTTGGTGAAATCACCGATGCAGCCACGGACGGAAACTTCGATAAGCTCATCACCGTAAACGCTTCTGGCGAGATGGACGAGTTGAAGCGCAAGATCAACAAGATGGTATCGAACCTCCGGGACAGTATTCAAAGAAACACGGCCGCGCGGGAAGCAGCTGAATTGGCAAATCGTACCAAGTCTGAATTCCTTGCGAACATGAGCCACGAGATCCGGACACCGATGAACGGTATTATTGGGATGACCCAGCTGACCCTCGACACAGACCTCACTCAGTATCAGCGGGAGATGCTGAACATTGTGCACAACCTCGCCAACAGCTTGCTAACGATCATTGATGATATCCTAGACATCTCCAAGATTGAAGCAAATCGCATGGTCATCGAAGCGATACCCTTCACGCTCCGAGGTACAGTCTTCAATGCACTAAAGACATTGGCCGTCAAAGCCAATGAAAGATACTTGGATCTTGCATATCAGGTCGATAGCTCAGTACCGGATCACGTTATCGGTGATTCGTTCCGCTTGCGCCAAGTCATCCTCAACCTTGTTGGGAATGCAATAAAATTCACAGAGCATGGTGAGGTCAAGCTCACGATCAGGAGATCTGAGCGTGAGCAGTGCGGTCCGAATGAGTACGCTTTCGAATTTTCGGTAGCGGATACTGGTATCGGCATTCAGGCGGACAAGCTGAATCTGATATTCGATACCTTCCAGCAAGCCGATGGCTCTACGACACGTAGATTCGGGGGCACCGGTCTAGGTCTGTCGATCTCCAAGAGACTGGTCAACCTGATGGGCGGAGACGTGTGGGTAACGTCACAGTACGGCCACGGTAGCACGTTCTATTTCACTTGCGTGGTCAAGCTTGCGCCCCAAGACCTCAGCTTGCTTGATATCCAATTAAAGGCATATAAGCATCATCGGGTGCTTTTCATCGACGAGGGAAAAACAGGCTACGCCAAGGAAATCATCAAAATGCTCAGACAACTCAACCTCATACCTATTGTGGTAAACACTGAGAATCAAATTCCCCCACCAGAGATTCGAGCATCCCCAACAAGGCCTGCCGGACATGCTTACGATGTCATCATTGTCGACTCTGTTGACACCGCACGCAAGCTACGGACAGTCGACGAGTTCAAGTACATCCCCATTGTGCTGCTCTGTCCGGTGGTGTCGGTGAGCTTAAAGTCCGCACTTGATCTTGGGATTACCTCATACATGACCACGCCTTGTGGACCAATCGACTTAGGTAATGGTATGATTCCTGCTCTTGAGGGACGTGCCGCACCATCGACTTCGGATCATTCGAAGTCTTTTGATATCCTGCTCGCCGAGGACAACGAGGTTAATCAGCGCTTAGCCGTGAAGATCTTGGAGAAGTACCATCATGGCGTGACTGTGGTCAATAACGGATTGGAGGCTTTGGAGGCCATCAAGAAAAAGAGGTACGATGTTATCCTCATGGACGTGCAAATGCCAATTATGGTAAGTCCCTCGTACTTGTTCAGAAAGGTTTGGATCCTGATTAAACCGCTTAGGGTGGCTTCGAAGCGACGGGGAAGATCCGGGAGTATGAACGCGAGGAAGGCTTGTCACGCTCACCAATCATCGCCCTCACTGCGCACGCCATGCTGGGAGACCGAGAAAAGTGCATTCAAGCCCAGATGGACGAGTATCTTTCGAAGCCTTTGAAGCAAAATCAAATGATGCAGACTATCCTTAAGTGCGCTACCCTTGGCGGCAACCTTCTCGAGCGCGGCACAGAGCCCAGGCTCTCTGCAAGTGACGAACCGGTGCAAGTCAAAACGATTGGGGCACGGCAAGGCTTGCTAAGACCGACGCTGGACAGTCGCGCACTCACGGCGTCTGGTCCCAGCAACGAAGGTAGTCAAGAGAGCCCAGCTCTAATAACTGCTGATCAACATGACCCGCTAGAACGGGTGAGCCGCATCCTGCATTGAGATATCAGAGGCTCAGCTAATGACTATCGCAGTTACTGCTCCGGTCTCACAGCAGCTAGGGTTTGTCCTGGATTTAGCCAATTCGTGAAGTGGAAATATGGATTGAGAGATGGATTCCACGAGCATCTTGATACGAATATTCCATGTGCTGGAGCTTGGTTTCTCTTGTAGATTTGTCTTCTACCGTCCCGGCTTTTTGCAAGCGGGCATCTCGGTCTCCCTGGCGTCCGGAATACAAGCTTCTGCTGAATCGTTCTGCGTTTGGTTTCCTAAAGAGTCTGATACTCTTGTGTGCTTACCATGTGTCTGTCCTCAGATGCTTCGGTCTTGGGCCGGCTTGTCGTTGGCTAGTTGCCGGGGCCGACGATTAGGCTCCTGAGCTTGTAGATGTTCCCACTGCTGCGCCCTCTTGTCTGGGGCAGGCTAAGGCACTTGCTTGATCTCGAATACGATCGCGCTATGAGCGATTCCAGGTCAATGTTACCGTAGTGAAAAGCTTCGCCTCCTGCATCAAGGGCAAGGGCTCAAACGAGGTGTATGCTTATAACAAGATCATTCTGATTTCGCAATTTCTGTGGTTGACTTCCACAACGTTGTTCGTGATAGGTAGCTGCTCCTCCAATGGCGACTGAGGCTTATAACGGACGGATCACTTCCTGATCATAATTCGGCACCGACCATATTTGATGTGGAGTCGGTTAAAGCTGTCCGAGGTAGTTCCTAGAAGACCCCAGATCCACACATGTAATGATCGTCCTCTTTGTAAGGCTGCTGTGCATAAGGTAAGGTAGTGCTTACTTCTTAGTACATACTTCCAGTGGCGTTGCTTACTTTACCCTGTCATGCATTCGTAGTGGAGGTTTGGGGCGCGTGTCATGCTACATAAAACGCGCTTAAATTTTGCGACCTGTATTTTGACACCTTTTCAGCTACGCCTCACGAGTCTGCAAGACGAGGCAGAGGCGCTCCTTTGAGACATCACTCATGTCAATCATTACCTCTTACTTCGTACAGCGGCATTTGCCGGCCACAACCTCAACTTAGGAGTACCTTCGTACCTCGATCGAGTCGACAACATCTCATAACACAACGTCGTACTGCAAAATGATCACCGACTAAATACGGAGACGACACATTCTTTCATTTCCGATCAGCAGCTTCGGCAGCCTTTACTGGTCACGTTGTCACCTTATAGGCCTTTCATGGTCGCCTCCTGTTGCCTTACGATCAGGTCAACCTCGCCTCACAATGTCGAGCTTACCACCAACCGCCTCTCTTCAGCACATTCAAGATGAAGTCGTCTACATGCGAGGTTTGATCGGTGCTCTTGACGAGACCTCTGATTCATACGCAGAGAGGAAGATGGAACTCGAAATGGAAATCAGGGACTTGGAACAGCGGTATAAGAAGAGCCAAACTGAGCAAGGGAGAAATCAGAACGATGATGACGATGACGATGAAGTGATGAGGATCATCAATGGAACTAGTGGGGGCCGTGTTACGGGGACTTTGGACGGTCTGGCAGAGCACACAACGTCAGCACTCAATGGTGCAGAGAGCAGTGCTATGGACTTTCATGGCTTTGCCGGCAATGAGAGCAACGTGTTTGCAGAGCTAGATGCAGGTAGCAGCGGCGATTTTTGGAATGATTCCACGACAGGCATAAATGACTGGAGCTTTGCCGATCTGGACAATCCATATCCGACACGAACAACGACAGGAGCTCAGGCTGTTGGCGAGTCTTTATCGTCAGTTTCAAGTCCTCAGCAGACCTCTGCCGAATCATCCCCTTCTTTCGCGCAACTTCCAAGTCGAAAGCGCCCACGCGGCAGTCTTGCTGTGAACAACAGCATAATTGGCCAACCCGAGGCGAAATCAATGCGCGCCACGCCAAGTCCAGCAATGACAGCGCCAACAACGCCCTCTTCACTCGATTCCTTTGACTTGCCAGATGATCCAGAGTTCGTTCGACTGACTGGTGGAAACCCCAAAGGTGACATGGAAGATTTCAAACAGAATCAAAAGGAAATCATGAGCATGATCGAACAAGACCGTAGGAGTGCAGAGCTTGCAAAGAAACTGACCGAAGAAGAATATTCCCGACCACAACGCTTGCCACAACCTTCATCGCAGGCCATGCTCGATTTCAATGGAAGAAGCTTCCGCCCGATGGATCCCCCACCAGCTCGAACCTTTCCAGCAACAAGCTCTACCTCATCCAACGGTATACAAACTAAGCAAATCAGTCAACCCGCACGAGTTGATCAGCCACTGTACATCAAGGAGGAGTGGCGTCTCAAAGCTAGCGGGAAGACACTACCAAAAGTCATCCCAGCAGGCTTCATCGATCTTGGCAGTGATAGTAGTGATCTGGAAGAAATTGAGCCCAAGGATTTTATTGATAGTGGTAGGAAGAGTCGGCCGCAAGCAGATGTCAGTTGGGTTGGCAACGGGCTTAACTATACCAGCATGCCTCCGTCGAATGGTTTCGCCAGAAAAGACTCTTGGGCTGACGTCGAACAACTTGATGCTTCTACCTCCCGGTCTGACCTGTTGCAAGATATTCAAGATCCTTCTTCCGTTTTCGCTCCTAATATACTGCATCCAGCGTTTACCGGTTTCGGTGGAACAAATGTCTACAGTGTGGGGTCAAGCGCTGCGCAGCCACAGCCTTCCTGGTATCTTGATGCGGCGGGTATGATTGGCCAGGGATTTGCGAGTGCAGCTCAGGGCGTCAAGAACGCAGCATATTCGTTTCTCGACGAGCATATTAACACCTACCCAGGTGCACTTATAGGTTATGGTGGTGTTGGTCTTCCGGGCTCTTCTACCAATCCGCAAGTCGTCGGTAGCTCACCGGATATCAACTATTATGGCTATCCCCAACAACCCAGTTTTCAAAGTGGCATGGCCACCAATCCAGCACTTTTCCCCAATTTCAAGGGTCCAGAGCTCAATCAAAACTACTGGGATCGCTACGACTATCTTACCAACGACCCCACTCGGACGAGAGAGGAAATCAAATCGCTGTTAGAGAATATTCGACCAGACGAGGATCTCCCAGAAAATCGAGAGGGCGATCCAGAAGCCATGAAGTACCCGCTTATGCCACACCAAAAGCTTGGATTGACCTGGATGAAGAATATGGAGGAAGGGTCGAATAAGGGAGGTATACTGGCAGATGATATGGGACTGGGCAAAACTATCCAGGCTCTAGCACTTATGGTTTCACGAAAGTCTCCTGATCCTACGCGAAAGACGAACCTGATCGTGGCCCCCGTAGCATTGATGAAACAATGGGAGAGGGAGATTCAAAAGAAACTTAAGAGTGGCCATCACGCTCTTACCACTTACATTCTGCATGGCGCAAAGAGAGACACGACTTTCGCAGACTTGAAACGATACGATGTTGTGCTGACGACTTTCGGCACACTTGCAAATGAATTGAAACGCAAGGAAGGCATTGACATGAAAAAGCGCGTTAATCCGAACTGGCAGCCAAGTGGTAAGGCTGATAGGTTGCCTCTACTAGGTGACGAGTGCAAATGGTACCGGTAAGTGCTGCATGTTCCGTCTGTGCTTATGGTAGACCTCTATTGGATATTATTGACTGAATCCGGCCGTAGCGTCATTATCGACGAGGCACAGTGCATAAAAAACAAAGCCACCAAGGCGGCCCAAGGCGCTTCTCATTTACAGGCCTTGACCAGGTTCTGTATGAGCGGAACGCCTATGATGAACAACGTCGGAGAGTTGTATTCACTCATCCACTTCCTCCGTATCAAGCCCTACAATGAGAGCGAGAGATTCAATAGGGTGAGTTTTAGCACCTTCAGATGGTCATGTTACTCGCTCACCTCTTTGTAGGACTTTTCCAGACCGCTGAAGGGCAACAGCCAAACTGCAAAAGACCAAGCCATGCGTAAACTGCAAGCTCTGCTGAAGGCAATACTACTTCGGAGAACGAAGAAGTCGCAGATCGACGGCCAGCCTATTCTCAACCTCCCTGAGAGAACAACCGAAGCTCAGCATGCGGTGTTCAGTGAAGACGAGGAAGCCTTTTATCGAGCCTTGGAGACGAAGACTCAACTCCAATTCAATAAATATCTTAAAGCAGGTACTATTGGTCGCAACTATACAAACGTTTTAGTCTTGCTACTCCGTCTGCGGCAAGCTTGCTGCCATCCACACTTGATCAAAGATTTTGGTATCCTTACCGGCAATCCAGATGTCTCCATCAAGGATTTGCTTGCGTTGGCAGCAGAGTTGGCGCCGGAAGTCGTGGAGCGCATCAAATCCGAGTCGGCCTTCGAATGCCCCGTCTGCTACGATGGTGTTGACAACCCCGCCATTTTCATCCCATGTGGGCACAGTACGTGCTCAGAATGTTTCGCAAAGATCTCGGATCCGGCACAGGCCCTTGCGCATGGCGATGAAGGTGCTGCGAATATTAAATGCCCGAAATGCCGCGGAAGGATCGTCCCTTCGAAGGTTATAGACTACAATGCTTTCAAGCAGGTGCACATGCCAGAAGAGGGCCAAGCTGGAAATCCCGAGGTTTCCAGTACCGCTGCTGATGGAGTTGATGAGGAGACCGCGAGTGAGACCGAGAGCGAAGATGATGGAGATTCGGATGACTCTGATGATGACCTTGCTGGGTTTGTTGTCGACGATGATGTGGTCGATGACCACTCAGAAACGGAGAGCGAAGATGAAGGCGAGGAAGGGTACCGTCAGGGCAAGACTCCGTTCGAGAAGTCTAAACCGAAGAAAGATCAGAAAGGGAAGAGGTCCGTCAAGAAAGACGTAAAGGGAAAAGGAAAGGCCAAAGAGAAGAAGGCTCCGCGTAAGACTTTGGCCCAGCTGAAGATTGAGAGTATGCGCAACATCAAGGCTAGGCGAAAGTATATGCGTCGTCTGGAGCGAGACTGGGTCTCCAGTGCCAAGATTGAGAAAACGATGGAGATCCTCACCAACACCCAAAATCGCAGGGATGGCGAAAAGACCATCATCTTCAGCCAATTCACTTCTCTACTGGATCTCTTAGAAGTGCCGATCTCGCGTAAGAATTGGGGCTATAAGCGCTACGATGGCAGCATGTCTTCCACCCAGCGTAATGACGCCGTGCTTGCCTTCACCGACAAGCCGGACTGCAAAATCATGCTCGTGTCTCTCAAAGCAGGAAATTCTGGCCTGAACCTCGTCGCCGCATCCCAGGTTATCATATTTGACCCGTTTTGGAATCCGTATATCGAAGAGCAGGCTATCGATCGTGCTCATCGCATTGGGCAGATGAGACCGGTGCAAGTGCATCGAGTTCTAGTTGAAAATACTGTGGAGGATAGGATCCTGGCATTGCAGGAGAAGAAGAGGCAATTGATTGAAGGTGCACTAGATGAGAAGGCTAGTCAGAGTATCGGTAGATTGGACACTCGGGAGTTGGCTTTCCTCTTCGTAAGTACCACACATATTATAGGATACCATAACCCGCTGCTGACAGGTATTGCAGGGCGTCTCTCACTGAGTTGCTCTTCAGCCACTCCGCTGCTTCAAGCTTGACCACTGCAAGCCACTATCGACTAGCTATGGCAGTTTTGCCAGTCTCAGCATCTGTCTTCTTCCGAGCTCGCAACCTGGGCGCTTCTACATCCCTTTGCTACGTTTCAACCCCTCCACTACAGACCCTGGTGTCATTCCCATTCAAAGCTTATACGGACCTTGGAACGGTGTCAGACTTCATCTTTTCCATTCAGTCACCACTTCTCTTACCTCAACGCTTCATCTGCACCCCTGCACCCCCATCTGCAGCACACATTCCTTCACTAGCACCGCAATCTATCCATTTTCGGTTCGTCCAGATACCCACTCTTACAGCTGGCTTGGCCTCTCCTTACTGCTCTTTGGTAGCATGGCGTGGCATTGGCAGGCCGGAGGAAGGAAGGTGGTAATCTGCTGGACATCTATCATAGCTTCAGCTAGGGAACATAATGGTAAACCTATTATCTCCATACCAAATATCCCAGACCCTCGACACACTGTGTGACCACGCGTCAAGAAACACTCTTGCCGCTGAACAGGCTACCTCAGGTGTGTAGCAGCAGCAGCAGCAGCACCACCGCTCGAGCTCCAGAATCCAAATCCGCCGACCTCCGTTCAGCTTGAGATGAGACCCCTCTCCGGGCGACCTTGATGTGCCCGGCGTGATTGACATGCACTCCCTGTCTTCGTTTGATCGCCTAGTCAAAAGCCAGAAGCGCACACGGCAGCCGTCAACGTCGAAAGCGAGAGTCCAGCTGTAGGTAAAGTACTTTACACCACTCTACTAGATAGATCCTTTATTCCGGAAAACGCGAGGCGCGGGTTGGATGGATAACTCTACAGATGGGAAGCCGGGCGAGGTTGTCTTCTACTTTCTTCTCTACAGGACGCGGCGCTGGGAGAGAAAGGCGGGGCGGGGTGTCATGAGATTTTGGATGAGTTTTCGTGTATCGTATTACGGAAAGAGTGGACTGGAGTGAGATGGGGTGCGGTGCGGTGGGGTGGGATGGATATGGATAAACTAGTTGAGGTCCGGGAAGAGGAAGGTGTACATATACACACGGCGACGGAGTTATCTTTCCCTTTCCATGCTGAGAGATAGGGCTTTGCTTACCGGAATGAATGGGAGTCCTGTTTCGGATTGCCTGGTTTGCCGGAGATGCTGGGAGGAGTGACGAGCTGCTAGAGCGGCTCGCTCGGGAAATGTCGCACGTTGAGCACTTGTGCTGGGATCGAGGATGATGGTGAGGGTGAGGGTAAGGGTAAGGAATAAGGACTCCTGAGGAAGGAGGGCCCCTCGACGAACAACCAAACATTCACAGATCCGGGAAAAGGTACAAGCAAAAGCATACGATAGCTGCCTTCCACGACCTTACTTATCCGCCGATTTATGAAGTGACTTTTCATACCCTTAAGTATGGCAGAGCGGACGGAACCCACAGGACTCCTCGGTCTGCGGTCGTCTGTATATACATACTTTTACTTTGCTAAAAGAATTGCGTAAAGGAACAATCCACGATATCATCTACTTTCGACTGACAAGGACAGAAGTATAAACCTCAGACTCCCCAAGTACTATGAAAAAGCGGAGATCCATGCCCGTAGAAGGGCATCCACTCCAACGTATCAAATTTCCCTCTTCCTGAGTCGAAGAACCCACTGCCGCTGTGAAGCATGCAGCGCGGTGACCCTAATTGGGGGCAAGTCTTGTAGACCGTGAGGATTGCCCTTCAAGGCAATAGCCGTGTGGCCCATCGCTGCAGTGAACGGAGTAGCAAGGGCCTCCCAGGTGTAAGATAGTGGTATCGTCAACAATCCATCCAATTCTCGAGACGGAAGGTCATTGTTCGGAAAGATGTCTGGGTCGTTATATGTATAGTATACAGGTCTGACTGCTGTTGCACGTCAGCCGCTCGTTGCCTGTCGCTGTAGTACGAGTACAGCAGTGATTGACATCTTTAGTATCATGCTCTAAAGCCCCTTTGAGGAGGTTAGTTGGCTTGGAGGTAGGATGGGTGCTTGATTGAGGTTTCATGTATCAGTGCTGTGATGCGATACGGATTTGGAGATGTCCTGTCTCCATCTTCTAGCAGAGCGAAATTGCTGTCATCGGTGACGGAGAAAACTGGTGGCACGTCTAGAGTACTTGGTTAATTTGGACGGAGATGCGCGGTGTCCTTGGCAATCACAGATGCGCAGGCATGGTAAGCCATATCTGGGACATGGAGGAGGTGGACTGTTGCCGTGTAGGCGAGGAAGTAAGATTGTCCGAATCCCTATCGTTCATATCAAAACGAGGATTGAGATGTAGCGAGCAGTTGCAAGGACATAGGTCTCTGTTGCACATGAACGGTCGCCACTGATGGCATTATTGCTAAAGATTGCTCCGACTGTTGTAAGGACATGTTCTGATACTATCAGTAACCGATGCTCCAACGGCCACCAGCTTGGGTCTCAACATCTACTTATAGACGTGCAAAGCCTGCGCGTTGCAATAGCTCAGCAATCCCATCGTTCCCCACTCGCCGCCAATACCACTCTCCTTGTGACCGCCGAAGATGGCTTGCGGGGTTGGCTTCTCCCAGCTGTTGATGAAAACACTACCAGCCTCGAGTTGTCGTCCAACCCGTTCGGCGTGCGCAACATCCTTGCCCCAGACACAGGCGCCGAGGCCAGCGTTTGTGTCATTGGCGCGGCGGATCACTTCTTCCTCGTCGGTGTATGGTTGACAGGGGACGATGGGACCTAACAGAGTATCCGTCAGCCGACTGTACTTACTGTACTTACTGTGCAGAGTTGAAAAGGCTAAATGGGGGAGTAAGTGTACCGAATGGCTCCTCGGTGATAATCCTCGAGTCATTCGGTGGGTTATCGATGATGGTTGGCTGGATGAAGTAGCGCTTGCTCTTGTCGACCTCATCTGTGCCCACAGCGAACTTGTAGCCGTTCTTTTTACTGTCTTGGAAGAATTGCTGCACTTTCTCATACTGCATTTCGTTCTGGATAGGGCCGACCACGACGCCCTCCTCGTTGCCTTGACCAACCTTGATACTCTTAGTGAAGTTCACCATAGCCTTGAGGAAGGGCTCATAGATGTCCTGATGGATGTAGATGCGCTTTGTGGCGACGCAGACTTGTCCCGAGTTGTAGAACGCACCCATGGCGACTTCGGGAGCGGTCTTTTCGATGTCAACGTCCGGCAGGACAATGGAAGCGTCGTTGCCGCCCCTAAAACGTCAACTTCGGATCCTGTTCCGACAGAGGACACTTCACTAACAATTCGAGGGTCACACGCTTCAATGTCTTCGCAGCGCTCTCCATTATCTTCTTGCCCGTCGCAATAGACCCTGTGAATGAAATCTTCTGGATATTGGGATGGCTGACCAGCCATGGGCCGAGTTTGTCATCGCCACCAAGAATTTGGAGGACGCCTGGTGGAAAGATCTGCTGCCCAATTTCGACGACTTTCAGAACTGTGTAGGGAGTGAACGGACTAGATGAGTCATCAATATCTAGCGAGAAGTCAGAAGATAGGGCTTCTCACGATGGCTTCACGATGATGCAGTTGCCGGTGAGCAGAGCTGGTGCAATTTTCCCGATCGCTGTGTCTTTTTAGCTTCGATTCATACTGTTGAGAGACATCTGACGTACAGAGTACTAGCGGGACTATGATCTTTGGTCAGCTATTAAGTCTGTGTTTAAGGCTTGTGGATTCTTACAATTCCAGGGGCAGATGGCTGCAACGACACCCAACGGAACATAACGGGTAGTAATAACCTTTTCATCGTCCTCGACGCGCTCCTCAGGAAGCTTGAGCTGGGCTGCAACGTGTCAGCAAACTTCATTCCGGGACAGACAAGGGAGATCGTACCATGATGCACAAAGAATTGCTTGCCTCCCTTGACTTCTCCATTGGCGAATTGTCTCTATCGAAACGATCTCATCAGTAAGAACATTCCTTGGCAACCCAGCAAATCTCCAGTTATTGGCTTACTGGCTTTCCAGTCTCCGCAACCATCAGATCTGTGAACTCCTTCTCATACGCCGCATATGCGTCGGCGAGTTGTGTAAGCATCTTGGCCCTCTGTTCAAAGGGTGTCTTGGACCACGAGGGGAATGCCTTTTGTGCGGCGGACACGGCGTCCTCTACATCCTGCTGTGTAGCAACAGGGACGTCCCACAACTTCTCCTTGGTAGCTGGGTTGATGCCATTGTATTTGGCCTTACCACCGCGTGGCTGACCATCGATGATGTTGGAGAAAGAGTCAAACTCGACGGTAGAGACTTTGGATGGAGACATGACTGCTGGTGTCTGTAGATGGTTTGCGATTATGCCGAGCCGTTGGGATGCTGCCATAGATATAGAATAATGGTGGAGCGGGAGACGCTGCACTGTCCCCCAAAGTTCCACCCCCTTGTCATAGGTCAAGCGCAGGGTTCTACACTAATGCGAACGGTGAGGCTTGGTCAGCCTTTAACCATACCAAGTATCAGAACAATTGTTGGCTATCAATTGTGGTACAAACTCCACCCGGCATGTCGATGCGCGGGGTATTTCTTGGCGCCGCACCCGCCACACAGCGCTGAGATAAGCTGGAACCTTGGTCCGTCCTACAGGCAAAGCTCTGTGAAACGAACGAACGACCACCGAGTAGGCGTCTTGAGCCGTCTAGGCTAGGGATCGTGATTCCTGACCCACCTCGCAGTCAGGTCTTATTGTGGCCGCACCTTTGTACTCGTGATGTTGAACCACATGCTCTATTGGGTATAAGCTCCAGGAGCAACAGACGTGAAGTAGATAGGAACACAAGGCCAGGAGAGTATATGCCTGAGACTAAGCGGACTGTCCACTGGCGAAGAATATCGCCTTCCGTTAACACTGTTGATCTCGAGAACCAGAAGGTTTTACGAGATCGCAGAGCTATGGCTTGCTAAAGTGTATGAAATGTCAAGAACGCAATTCAGCACGTCGAGGAATTTGCAGATTGTAGAAGAGTGACTGTGCGAGCGCTTAGGGCGAAGGTGTAAACATCCCCAATTAAAACAGCACACAATTCATGACTGCCAGCTCATTCTCGAGCTCCGAAACGGGCCTGAAGCCCATCACTTGACCTTTTGGATTAAGTATTACTGTCGGATTCTTGTAAGGTGGCTCATCGTCAGAAGGTCTATTTCCCTTGCTTGCATTTGAGCCTTTGGAGTTTTCCGTCTGCTTGACAGACTGAATGTCACCAAAATTGCCCTTGACAGAGGACTGCTCGTTGTATATCTTGTAGAATGGCAGTCCAAGGCCGGAGTACGTTTTCGCATCGACAGGGGTTTCTGGAGGGTCCATACCAGCGACCTGACGGAAGACTTCAGAGTTGAGAATCTGGACATTGAATGTGATTGTGTGCGCACTATCCCAAGAAGCCGCGCTGTACTCGTCCTCCAGAATGCACTGCTTAATCAAGCCGCCTGGAGCGACGCCCATTTCCTGACCAGGAGGAGTCTCAGGCCGTCCCCCCCCTCGGAGACAAAGTATAAGATGAATAATTTCTCCCTATATTGTGTATAATCAACGGTGTCGGAAGCGAAAACAAAATTTTGTGTTGTTAGTGATGAGGAGGCGGGAAAGCCTTTGAAGTAGTCTGTGGACTTAGATGAAGGCGAACACCCTGCATATATCGAAGCAGAAGGTGGAGGAAAGAAGCGACTGAGAACGCAGTAGCTGTTTCTGGTCTCACTCAGTACGCCAGAACATTATCCTCGCCTGCTTAGAGGAAAGCGTTAAGAGAATCGGACGTTCCGGCCGTTCAAACGGTAAAATGAACCAACTCTTTACCATATCCCACTCCTTCATTCCCAGACTGCTTTTCGGTGAAGCCGTTCTGTCTGGCATGGATAGAAGCTTCAGGATCCGCTTTGTTCTTGAATGCAGAGTAATGCCAGTTGTTGATTTTCAGTTTTAGCGTCTCCCTGCATATAAGCTAGCTGCGTGATCTTATGTTAGGCAAAGAGACGAGCCGTCAAATCGCACAAGGTGGGTCCGTCATACATCGAAAAGACCGGAATGCACCAACGCAATGTTCTACTGATATTCGTCGCCGTCCCCTGCGGAACTGTAAGCTGTTGGAGGTATTGCTTCCACACCATAGCAGTTACGCAACCGCGACCTCTGCTAATAACATTATGCGGTTATATAAAGGACGGCGGATGCTTGATGCACAGCAGAATCTAGGTGTAAACATCTTTAGCTGCTCTACATACATGTCATCTGGAGGGAGGGCCTGCAGTCACCGAAGATTGCTTGGAACACAAGATGAGCTGGTAATATGGTACTTCCTGCGTCTGAAGCTGCCTTGAAACAGTCTTTGCTTTCTGTGCTGCAGGCTGAAATTCTCGCTCGCTCTTGTGACCCTTCCTAGAACCATCGCTATCTCTTCACCGTGAGAGTCGCCAGACGAGGTACGTACTTCAATGAGATTTATGATGGTCGTAACATGAAGAGGCATGCATGATGAATGGTCTAAGCTAGTGGGGAGTAAAAAGAAGCGGGACATGCCGATTTTGCTCCAGATACCAAAGCTATCACAAGTCAAGTCCTCCATCCGAGATTTTGAGCCGCCTTGTAAGTCGTGGTCGAGACTTTTACAGGTCTGGATCTTCTTCATCGGGAAGGGGCATCTGTGCTGCGTCCTGCATTTCCTTCTGGTACTGCTGCAATAGTGCCTCGTCGACTTGGACGGTCGGAGGAGCGAGGGCAGGCGCAGCAACGAATTCCTAGAGGCTACTTAGACCCGGCTGCAGTATTGAGTAAAAGTAATTAAGGATTTACCAGCGTCGGATTACCGACTAGCTTTCTTGCCAGCCACAAGAATGGCTTTTCGAAATTGTAGTTGGACTTCGCGGAGATGTCGTAGTATTGGAGATTCTTTTTGCGATGGAAGGTGATGGTCTTAGCTTTGACTTTTCGCTCCTTCACATCAACCTTGTTGCCGGTAAGGACGATGGGAATGTTCTCGCAAACTCGGACCAGATCACCTGAATAGCGTCAATAATAATACAGCCGGAAGATGCTTGTTTCGAATCGCTCACGATGCCAGTTGGGGACATTTTTGTAGGTGATACGGGACGTCACATCAAACATGATGATGCCGCATTGGCCGTTGATGTAGTATCCATCTCTTAAGCCTCCGAATTTCTCCTGGCCCGCAGTATCCCAAACATCGAATTGAATCTGCCCTAAGTTCTTTGCGCTTGTCAGACTGTGCTCCAGCGCATAGATTCATATTCAGCCGGCGGCAAATTGTGTACCAACCGTGGTGAAACCCAGTGGGTGTACTTCAACACCCAGCGTGGCGATGTATTTCTTTTCGAATTCTCCAGTCAAGTGACGCTTCACGAACGTGGTCTGAAAGACTGGTAAGCCACTGTAGTAAGGCCTCGAAGATGGCTTTCTTAGATCAGGATTAACCCACCTTTCCAGTACCTCCATCGCCGACGAGCACAAGCTTGAAGGTCGGCGGAGCTTGCCCTGAGGAAGGGACTTCGGCCATCTCAGTGGTATTTGAGTTGTAAGGTGAGCGAAGTTAGACCTCTGTACTTTTGCTGTAGTATTTTGCTAGATAGAATTCGCAGCGTCAGGAGCAACCCAGCCACTCGTACAAGCAGCAGTAAAGCACTAACATACCTTCTAGTTAAATCGAGGGCGATTTAGGAGCGAGGTCGTGGTGGAAAGATAGTGGTGAATACAGTGAAGAGCAACTGTAATGTTGTGAGAAGGCGGTGGGGCAAGCTTGAGAGTAGTGACAACAAATTTGTGGTGAGGTTTCCAGCCAATGATAGCCGAGTGTTGTCTCAAGGTCACGTGACGCGGTAGCAGCCTACCGAGTTGCTGGTCATGCTACATGTAGAGTACTTTGGAAGTTGGGAGTAGTACTCCTACAGGACAGCTGCGTTGTGAATAGTAGTGATGTCGATGGTTTTACATTCAGTACTTTCTCAGCATGAAGTCCACCGGTTTACGGCCATATTATTACATGTTTGACTACGATTATTGAGGATGTTGACAGACCACACGGAATATGGCTTAGATATGAGCTGAATACCTCCCACTGAGACACAAGTCGGGTAAGCACGGGAGCCTCATAACGCCTTTCGCCCCTTATGCCCAGCCCAAGTGGCACGAGTACGGAAACTCTAGTGGAACATTAATCCTTCCATGGTCTCACCTAAAAGCCTTAGTATTTACGCTGGAAGGAGATGACAGCCAAGCATGCCCCGGCCACCCCAATCTCGTCGTGGCGTAAGCTGTAGTTGCAGGTCTTCTTGTGTATGATTGTCCTTGTCTTTACGGACGACTTTGACGATGATAGGCCGCTAATGTGTAGGACCAGTCAGAGGTTGCGTAAAATTTGAGGAGCAACGGAGCTTACCCCTTCGCTGCGTTGTACGGTTTCTGCTATTTTGGTAAGCTTCTCATGATTCATCCAGTTCACGCTGCCAAATCTGCGGATCGTGTCCCCTGCTTTAAGCCCCGCATCCTCTGCTGGGCTCCCGGCCACAACGCTGTTGACTTTGGCAAATGGTGTCTCTATTACGCCAGAGGGCAGGACACTACTCGAGGAGGAGGCAGTGAATGGGGTGGTCCGAGTAGCTCCAGCATTTGTTGAGTTTGCTAAATACGCGTCACGCTGTGTTGAAGCATGGTGTGTGTGCAAGCCTGCCTCGATGCGTGACATGAGCCCCTTGTAGTCATTTCGTAGATGTATGATCCTAACTCTCGTTGTCCGAACTACAGCCTCTTCCATCAGATAGTCTTGAAGAAGCTTTAATAGAGGGTTACACACTCTGCGCGATGTCAAGATCATCTCGTGGATAGCCGTCGAAGGTTGTCAAGCCTGTGTTCATGTTCACACCATGCTGCCATATATTAAAGTCGTTCCTCAATTTGATGCTGCACATTCATGAGCTTACTGAGTCTAGTACACTGCTCAGAGCACTGAGCTCACTCTCCATCCTATCCTTCTCCGCAATGAGCTCCATCAACGAGCGCCTGTCGGTACCAATACCATTTGAGAGTCCGAGACCTGAGGTGGGTCCAGAGGCGACCGAAGGCGCATGAATGTCTTCCATAGGAATGCCCATGACGAGATGCGAGAGATATTTATATGTCTCTGTAATTCAGATGGCGGGTTGATGCACAACGCTACAGTAGCGTGCAGCAACGCCAACAAGAAAACAACCGTTTACCATAATTTATAGTAACATCGAGCCGTTGCATTACTGAGCTCATAGGTTACAAAGCTATAATAAAGGGCAAGAAAAATGAACCTAGATCTAAGCTCGTCTTGATCCTCTAGGTCTTACTCGGAAAGGAGAGAGACGCTTTCCTGCTACAAGTTCCATACAACGCGCTGTGATCGCTACTTCTGGCATAAAGCTTCATACATACCGCGGCAACATGGTCTTGCTCTTTCCTTGGGAAGGAACAGTGTCTGAGTAACTATCTGTTCGCTGATCATTCTTTGATCAACCTCGGTCTCTTGCGCTATCTTGGTATTTTCTGCCTGCATCCTCTTGGCAACGTCGAATTGGATTTTGCCCAATTCTCGTGCACTTTGCTTTTGGTCTATGCATTCTTGGGGATTCTAGTATGGCTACCTTGCTGCCAACTATCCCTCATAATTCCTTCAGCGGTTCTTTCGTTAGCAAACCGTACCTGTGTTCTACGTCACCGTCGTCCGCGTCTCTTGCGCGGAATGGCTCCACTAACTCTATCAGCACCATTAATCATCTAAAGCAGCGCAGCAGATCCTCCTCGAGCTCCTATATCTCGGTGGTCTCAACACGAGGCGGCCCTCTCCGGGTACGGAACGAAAATGAACCCCCACCTCGGAGCGTCTCCCTTTCTACACTTGATGTCGTGGAGCGGTCCAGTAATGTTGCACGCCTTCGGAACTCCTCTCTTCCCACGAGGGATGATGGTCCTCTCGATGATATCGATCTAGATGCTGCCTGTGGATCAACTCAATGGGAGGGCGGTAGTGAGATTAGCAAAGATATTGGAAACCGAACTAATCTCGAATTGTCTTTCGATATCACACGAGAAGAGGGTCTTCCAAGGATCGATGCGCGAGAAAAAGTGACAATTTCGACTCAAGAGCCTCGAGCGTCCGTCGTGGCCATAGACTCTACCTTGATGCCTTTTCGAAGATGGATGAGCACTCTTCGACGAAAGAACCAGAGTCGGAGGAAATCGTTGACTCTTCGCACAGAACGTTGGTCTTTAGATGACAATGATGGCGAAGAGCTTCACCACTACTCGCATCAGAAACAGGAGAAGGGTCATTCAAGGCACCAGAAGACATCCTCCCACTCATCATCAGGCTTCATCACTGCGGTCAAGTCTGCAAGTGTCAGTCTCGCAAGCCTCAGCGTAGCACCAAGATCTCGGCATGCTGCGAGGTCTAGCCGTTTCAAAAGTGAGCATCGTAACAGTGGGCTGTCGCAGAACGACTGCAGGCCGTCCATAGAAAATACGAGGAAGCTCTCTGGACCGTTCATGGATGAAGCTGCATGGGATCGTGCGCTCAAACGGCGAAAGATATTAGAAGAGCTGGTGAGCTCAGAAGAAAGCTATGTCGCTGACTTGAAAGTCTTGACAAATGTTAGTTGGCCACGATCTTATTCGCGGGACGCAGTTCCTAATGAAATGATGCGTGGTTCTAGGTGTACTTTACCTTGCTTGCGTCAGTGCCCAGTCTGTCGCAGCATACGCAATCATCGATCCAACGGAACATCGCGGAAATCCTCCGTCTTCATGAGGATCTTCTGCGCCAGCTGCATCACGTTCTTCGCGATTCTGAGGTCAATCAAATTCACTTGCGTCAAGGACCTTCTGCCAAATCCGGAGGACGTGTCCGTTGGCACAGCCTAGACATATCTGGAAAGATGATGGATTCAAATGATGCTAGCGGGAGAAGGAAGTCATTTGATATTTCTGAGACGTGGAACAACAAAAAAACGGCACTGGTAGCGGAGCCAAAGCAAGCTGCGGATATAGCCCGGGTTTTCCAGAATGTGGTACGTGACAATAATATAGCTTGTCTGCTGCACACTCGACGCTAAGATAATCCCAGATGAATCGGTTCTTTGCATACGAAGAGTACGGCGCTAAGTACGAGATGATGGTACAAGATATGGCCTCAACTTATTCATCCATCCCCAATTGGCATGCCTATGAAAGAGGCATCGAAGCTTTAGCCAATTCCTTGACATCGATAAACGGTCGTGAAGCTAACAGCAGAAAGGGATTGACATTTGGTGATCTGCTAATCAAGGTATTGGTCATTATGTCCCCAGGCCAATGTTGGCGAACTAACTGATATACACAGCCTATCCAAAGAGTCTGCAAGTATCCTCTGCTATTCTCGGATCTTCATAAGCACACCCCGGTGATTGATTGTCCCGAATCGCACAGTCAAATCGAGAAGGTGCTCTGTAGGCTCCGAGAAACCACGAAGGAGATCAACAAAGCTACAGATGACCCGAAGACCAGGGATCGTATTCAAAAAACGTGGCTCTTGCAAGATCGGTTTATTCTCCAAGATGAAGTACGTATTCCAAAAAGCCCTACGACTCGACGTTTGCTGATCTGGATTTCGGATAAAAGTCCTTGCCTGCGCTTGCCCTTCGCCAATTGGGTCATGTCTTGCTATGTGGGGTCCTTCATGTGGCATACCAGACAAAGATGGGCGTGGAGGGGGGTTACATGGTCTGCGTACTATTCAAATCATGCCTACTCCTAGCGACCTTGAGTGCAGGAGCGGCCACCTACGAGATTACTGTTGGTATAGGTCTTAGTGATCTCAGGATCGAGGAAACCGATAATGGAAAAGGTATGTTAACATCACGGAGACTTTCATAGTAATAGCTAGTAATCTTTAAACTTAGACCTGCAATGCTACACAGCACATCACTCTTGGAAGGTCATATTCGAGTCTGATCATCGCCTGTTCGAGTTAATCTTCAGTGCATGTTCGGCCAAGGAAGAGGAAGGTTGGAGAACCTGCCTTCTTGAAAGGTCCGCGGCGGAGCATCGAGACCTCGATGACGGGCACACAGCCCCGCCTGAGATGTGCTCGACGTTAACACTGGATCTTAAGTCGATTGGTAACATTTTTGGACAACCAGGCACACTTGCACGTCGCATATCCGTTCAACGAGCCGCCACTGTCGGACCAAAGACAAACGTCTGCCAAGTGATCATCAAGAATACCCACGCATTAAGAGATAACGGTATATCTCCGCTTCCAGCGTCTCCCTCGATGAACCGTTCCCAATCGCTTCTCACGACAAATCGCATTCCAGTGCTCGCCCCAAAACGCGCAGAAAGGGTCCGCTTGGAGCATGCCCTTAATGACATCTGGACGCGTGACTTTCTGCCATACCCAGGCATGGGAGCTGTTCGAGGAGATCATCTGATTAGAGCTTCCGCAAGTTCAGTGATGCGAAAGCTGAGCATGGCGAGTATTGCAAGCAGTTTCACTAAACGGTCCAACAGCTATGCAAGTCTTGTACCAGGGAAAGCTAATGATTCTGGAAAGGAATTAGAAGATGTCATTGAAAAGCCAAATCATGACGGTTCGGACTCAGAACCCTTCGAAGATATCCCGAAAGGTCAGAAGACTGCCACTCCGGTCCGCCTGCGACCAATCATGCCGCCACCCCGGACCAGTTCAGCTAGTGGGACTAAACGCTTGAAAGGCAACCGACTTATCAAGAATCCGAAGCCACCTGATCCATCATTCCCGGGGACCAATGAAGGCTTAGCTCGCACAGAAACCCCTGGGGACAGCAAGCCAACATCCAAAACGAGGACCAAGTGGAACAGTCGGCTAGGATTGGTCAAGACCTTCTCGTCTGAAGGCATACGTGGGTTTCTTAGTTGAATGATTATAGCTAATGCAATGATGAGCTGACCTCATCATGATCCTTCATTGTCGATTTCTCTAAGCTCACTCCTCTCGATGGCTTTGCATGGCTGTTTTCACTTCAGTCATGCACAACACTCTCGTTGTTATTGCCTCTGTGCCTCTCTCGTTGGCTACGGAGGACTTTATGCGGTTTAGTGTTGCATTCTTCCTGCCTTCGTCGCAGGGTACCGCACCAAGGAACGAATCACTGCTTGGGGTAGTTATGAGAGTAAATCACATAGACATGAGGGATTGTGCATGAGAGTTGAATGCTCCAATAATAATATGTAGTGCTTCCCAGATGGATCCGTAGACTTGAGGCACGTATGTGCAACCACCCGGGCTATGACGTAGCGTAGTTCTAGCCGAGCGTATCACTCAGAGCGGAACCTCAGCAACGATCAACTATCTCGAAACCCAACCAACATTCCTCCAAGGCCTATTCCACAGGACATTCCAATACTGTTCTTCATCCAAGCTCAAGCACCGGTCTCGAAATTTAAACAAATAGTCGTCATGCCTCGTGGAAACGGGATGCAGTCAAAGGTCCACTATCAGGGCAAGGAAGAGGATTTTGTAATCCTCGTGGATGATGCTCCGGCGGTGCGAAACTGGAAGAATGACAGATCTATCCCTCTAGCTCAAGTAGTCAGCGGGTTTAAGATCTTCGTCACCCACAAGTGAGGCCATATCCTCCCAACCCACTAATCTTGACCGAAGCACGTGCTGATGACTGTTTTAGGCACGGAGCTCAAGGTGTCCTTGATGGTGCATCCAAGGCAACTTTGGAGAACGAGTTCGGGACCCATAATGAGGATGAGTGTATGATAAAGATATTGGAGAATGGGGATTTGCAGGAGACGGAGGTGAGTAGACGAAAGTGTACGAAAGCTTTCGGACACCTGTCTAACTGGCATGCCGTTGCAGAATGCGGAGCGTTCAGCTACGAAGAACGACTCGAATGGTCCCCGTCTGGCTCATTAAGTTGGTTTTTTGATATGCACTATTTCCTGCGATGAGCTGTGGGGGTTGCGTCTTCCGGGATTAGCTTGCTAGCAACGACATGACAGACATGTATCAGTCGTGCAAACCATCTCAACTGCGGCCTGACAGGTCCACACTGCTCAGCTGAATATGCTTTTTCCAACCACCCACACTGAGCGCTATGCTTACTAACTCCAGGCGTGTTTGCGCTGATTCGTCGCCTTTCAACGCCGACTTCTCGCCGGATTTCCTCTTTGGATCATGGGGTAAACTTCAAGGCATCAGCCTAGAAGCGCACGTGAGGTGTTGCCGCAGTCAGACAGCCCTTCTTAGGTCAAGGTTGTGATCACCCAACCATCTTCTCTACAACATTCATCTAAGCATACATCACATACTCTGCTACTCTGTCAAACCTTTCGTGACCCCCTGCAAGCTTCGCTATGGCGCTCGCACGTCGTCGCACAGCAGCCTTTCGGCTCATTGTCGACTAACGCCTATCAGACCCTTCTCTATTGACTGTACATACGTCCAGCTGCCAATGGGTGGATGCAATGGAGAGTTCGGCAATCAGATGTTCTTCGCGGGCCTGCGGGGCCGGCTCCTTTCAAATGTTAGTCCTTCACGATGGGACGCAGCTGTTAGTGATACCGTTTACACCGGCATGCTCTCTCACCTGGTGGCCCTCAACGATCCCGAGAATATCATACTGGTGCGGCCCCCGCCTTCTCAATTCTTACCAATGGAGGAATCTTATCATGTGGAAGGGTTGTCGCAACCTTGTGACTGGGCGTACCGAATGGTACAGGTAAGACGCTAGCCTCAATGGAAATGATTGGATGCTAAGATATTATCGCAGGATGAGAGACCTACTTCCGCAGAGGATATCGTGATGGGTCCAGACGCCGAAATACAGCTCCGGATAGCTTCAGCACATCACGATCTAGAACTACATAGAACTCAACCTGCCATGGCTTCAATTTGCAAGCGTCCGGGCGATGCACAGGAAGAAGAGGTGCACTCGCAAAGGAAAGGCCGTTTACCGTGGATTTTGGCGGGGAAGATCGATATTTCTCGACCAATATCTCTAAGGCTTCCGTGCAAAGTACGCCTCAACAGCCACTTCCACGCGCACGTTCGTGTTTTCCTCCGATCCAAACGCCGGTAAAAAGTTTAGGGCTTGTGACAGTTGCAGAAAACATAAGAGACCCGTACGTGCCATGCGCGTTCCTTCCTTCGCTCAGAACTACTAAGCTTTCGAGAGCCATGGAGGTCAGAAGCTGGCCGTACGACATCTTTCCATTTAGTGCTCAAGTGATTGGCCTTGTCAGCCCTGTGCTGATAGGGCCCCTTCAGCGACGCTGTGCGACCAGCCCTGCGTCAAGGCGAACTTCTCTTCGTCGGATTTTTTTGGACGCTGTAAGCCATATCCTTGGAGCAAGTTGGGGTTTTCCCTGCTTCTGAAAAGGTGAATTCAGGGACCAGACAGTTGGAAGTCAAAAAGGCTCACTCCACATTTGAATTCCATTCGTTATCTCGCACCGATATAGTTACTGGCCAAGCCAACTGCTTCAACCGCGCCTGACTTACACTTGCACGTCGACTACATCTAGACGACGTCCTTGCCACCGTCTTGCCGAGCGATTCGATCGAAAGTCTATCCGGAATGCTCCTCAGCCAGTCAAGTAAAGACCTCAAAGTCATCCTACTTTCCACGATCTTCTTGAAAGAGATTCCAGACCTTCTCAACGAACAATACCCCATCATCGAAGACCTCTGCCACCGCAGAAACGCTTCCGGCGGCCGATTCCTCTGCACCTTAGAACGCCTCTTCCATCCCAGATCCCTGGCAAAACGCACCCAAGCCCAGCGCGACGTCCTCGCCTCCGTGGCCCTTCTCACGGCCAGTATCGTCGCCTATGACGTTCAAAGCAGTGAGCCACTGCCGAGGGAGTCCCGATCTGATCCGGCGAGGAGCTTTGAGGCGTGTCGGTCTCATCTCACTGCGGCGCTGTCACATTACGCTGCTACTATGCGGAAGGGCTGTGGCCAGGAGGGAGAGGAGGTGGGGTGGACGCATGCGGGGCTTTGGGTTGTTGCTTTTCGAGGAGTTACACTTCATGCTTGGAAGTGAGCTTAGTCAGGCGGATTTTGTTGGCCAGGTTGTCTCGTCTATCCCGCATGGATTGTATTACTGTGTACGTGTATTGCTACCTTTTTAGCCAACCGCCTGGAGAGCGTTCCACAGAGGTAGAACTCCTTCATATTGAATAACCAATCATCCTTCACATCGTAACCCACCTAACCTAACCTACACATCCCCTCCCACCTCCTAGCAACTCACGCACATCCCGTCCCTTACCCTACCTCACTCAACCTTCTCCTCCTCAACGCTCATCCTTCCCTACCCCGCAGCCAACGATACGAGCTCCGCATACGCCGAGTGGCAAGGTTTACCTCCACCCTCCCACATCCATCATCAGCTGCTGCTGATACAAGCCGTCGTCATCTTTCGTCATCGTCGTCGGCCTTGATGTCCAAAACCGTCCCGGACTCTAACATAGGCATAGGCATCTGTTCAACCTCCACTTACTATCTTCTATCATATCATATCATATCAGATCGTCTACGCTGCTCTCAAGCTCCCCTCACCTCCCTTCTCGTTCGTTCTCACCTCTTCTCTTTCTCTCTTCCCTTCTCGACCTTCTCTGATTCCTCCGTGTAATGGTATCTCAGATCCGAAACTTGGGCTGGGGGTTGAGGGGTGAGGGTTGGGGGTTGGAGGTCGGGTAGATATAGCGCTTGGAGAATGAAGAATGGAGGATTTGTAATTTGGGCTGTGGGTGGTTATGGTGGTTATAGGTTTTTGACGTGGGGGCTAGGGTTATGGGATAGGTGGTGGGGTGGGGTGGGAGAATGGGGAGTGCGGAGTGGGAAGAATGGTAGGATGGAGTGGGGAGAAAGGTAACGCAGGATGTCTGTCTGTTTGCAGGCGGTCGGTCTTAGTTTTTAGGGAGGGATGGGAGCTGTAGGCGCGTACGGTCGGTCCTCTTCTGTGCCGGGGTTGGTCCGTAGAGCAAAAGCATTTCGAAGATGGGGTTTCCAAGTTCGATCGGAACGTCTCCGTAGATGTAGGGGAACTTGGAGCGAGTCAAACTTGCAGGTTCGAGACATGGTTTTCTCACGTAGATGGATACTAGGATTTAGAGGTACAGTCCACCGCCTCTTCGTCACGGTATAGATAGCTCCACTACATTCCGTCCGTGTGCCGCTCGTAGGTAGCTAACTCGGATCGTTACACATCTCCACACCTCCTTACGTCTAGATCAAACAACGACCGAAGCCCCTGAAACTATCATAATGTTGATGTCCCAGATCAGAGACTCTGCTTCCCTCTCGTCTCGATAGGGAACAAACACATGGCGAGGAACGCCGCCAAGATCAGTGAACCCGCCGCGTAGACAGGAGCGTTGGGATTAACGCCGCCAGCGTGGACAGCTACGATGGGAGCGCAGAGGCCGGCGATGCGGTTCAGGAAAGAGGCGATGCCGGTGCCGGTGCCTCTGTTTGGGGCGGGGAAGACTTCGGGTGTGCTTGACGGTTGTGTTAGGAGGTTTGTCTGCATTTGGGTTGGATGTGGAGAGGGAAGGGACTTACTATGCGTACAGGACGCCGTACATGATGTTCTGGAAGAAAGCTTCGAGACTCGACATGGTGGTTTGATAGTTTGAGTTGGAGGAGATGGTGAAGAGGAATAGGATGATGCCTGTGAGGAGGGTCGCGACGGCGATGGTGCCCTTGCGGCCGATGTATTTGATGTCGACCGTGTAGCATGCTAAGATCGAGCCTGGGACACCGACGATGGAGGTGATGGCGTAGTCGCGGTAGACGATGTTGGTGGGAGTTGGTGCGACGTCTTTGCCGGCGTTTTGCAGGTATTGCGGAAGGAAAGCGTTGAAGAGTGGATAGCCCATACCGATGGTGGCCCAGCAGAACCAGATGAGACATGCTGAACGACGAGATCAGCCATCTTACAGTCTAGATGGTACGATTTAAAGCTAAGCTTACTGGTGATGCCAAGCCTCTTGGTCCTGAACAGTGGCCCAATTCGCTCGCCTGAAAAACTTCCAAGTTTTCTCCTGATAATCTCGCCCGAGCTGAGTCCCTGAGTGGATACTACCGCCGGGTCTCCACCAATCTCATTCAAGATCTCCTCCGTCAACCAAGTCTTACGCTTGTTCTTGTAGGCAATCCCGTGGACGGTAGCCACAGCCTCCGCCTGACGACCTCGGGCGAGGAGGAACTTAGGAGACTCGTACAGATGGAAGAAGAAGAAACGGCAGACGAACATGAAGAAGGTCAGTGCGCCGAGAGTGATGTTGAAGTATCTCCAGCCTCTGTTGTCAGCGCTGTGGCAACATGCAACACCTGGTGCGGTGATATAACAAGATTTGAGTGCGGGATCACAGCTATGGTTTGGAATCAAGCCCCAGGCGACTGTCACGGCATCAGCTCGTGTCGTGGAGGGCACTGGGTGATCAACGTACTTAACGAAGCGATGAGCTGCCCGATAGGCCACCAAACGGACAACATTGTGAGAAGATTGCCGGACGCAAATGGCAGGAACTCAAGGAATAGCGCGCCATCGACCGGTAGATTGCCGCCAACACCTACACCTAGAGCAGCATAGAGGCCAGAGGTTCCAATCCAGCTGTTACCTCCACCGACAGCAAGACCAAAGACGCCGGCAAGAAATAACGTCACGTTGAATGCGAGGCGACGACCAATGAGGTCTGATGCGATTCCCCAGAAGCTGGCACCGATGCAGAGACCAAGGAAAGTCGCGGTTGTTGTATAGCGAACCTGAGTGCTTGAAGGACCGAACTCAAGAGTCAATTGCGGTAAAGTGAGCGCGACACCCTGAAATCAGGGATTAGTATCGATAGAGATGGCTTCGGTCGCTTGAGATAAACATACTTGAAGCCAGAGGCTGCAACGGAGTTTATTAGCCGGGTTCCATGCCCTGAGTCACCGGGATTAGGAGGCTCTCACTTGTCAGCTAGCCACCCAAATCCGCAAAGAACAAAAAGCTCCCACTGGTACCGGCCCATTCCAATATCTTGTATGGCTTTATTGATGACTTTAGATTTGCCTGCGACAATGTCAGATCCGCAAGCATGTTTCCCATCATACCACCAGTGACGGCTTTAGCCATCAAGGACTCCGGGATTTCACAACTCAAAAAAACTTCACATCACATACGATCATAGGCGGCATCATGTCCGGAAGCGGCCAGATCGGTGTCAATTTCGGCTCTCAAACCTTCAATGGTATACGCGCTGTAGTTGAGGCTTGCCTGTCGACCGGCTTCGCCACCTGGACTGTCGGATTTCTCGATCTTTTCCTCGTGCTGCGCAACGACCGAGGCATAGCGGTGGGCATCCGCCAGCGGTACGTACACATCAGGAAACTCGCTGACGTCGTGCTTCGCGAATGGGTTCATGAAGATAGGCATGTTGACGGTTGATTGCTTTGGTGCTCTGGCAATGCGTACACGGCCTTATCACGATATCGATCTGAGGTTCAGCGTTCCGTCAGGGACGAGCACAAGGCAGTCGTTGCGTAGGGCTGTATGGATGATGTTGGCGCTTTGGCTTCTGTATTGCTGGCTTCAGGGGCTGGAAGGGCTGGCTTCAGCGCAATGTCTGGACTCGTTGGTGGCACTCTGTATTAGGGAATCCTTTCGTGGGGATTGACAGACTGGTCGATCTCGAGATCACCGGACGAGCAAGTTCACCGTTGCTATCACCGAGTTCACGCCTTGTGGGTGATATAGAGCCTGGTTGAGCCGATATCTGTTTGGTTGGTTTCCTTACTTTGTGAAGCTACCACGAAGAACAGCAAGTGAGAAACGAATCGAAAGAAGTGTAGGAACAGTCTGGGTGAGAAGTGAAATCTGTGGGCACAGGCTAAGTAGGTAAAGCAAAGTGGGAGCGGCTGCCAAGTATACAGTATGTTCCGCGCAAAGGGCGCCTAGTGGGGGCAGAGTGGAGTAGTGCATGTAGTAACTACCTTGAGTAAGAGACGGCAGAGGCTGCTCGATCTAAGACCGTGGTCGAAGGTGGACCCTTGTCCCCATGACGCTCGATTGGAAAAACGTCGGGCCTTGGCGTTGATGATCATTGGAGATCTCCTCTGCGCCATGAAATCTCCTTGGGCCCGAGGCTGGGTGATAGATGTCGTGACACACTCTAGCAAGGCCGCTCACCAAGCCATGTCTTTAACGCCTTGAATAGCAGTGTATATGTTGAATACTAGTACCGTGTTTGCAATCTTTCGCACTCAGTATATTGATTTACACACATTGGCATCTGAGTAATGTGATTCTGAAAAGATTTCAGTAAAATTTTGGCCCATTCTTGAGGTGATCTCGCTAGAGTGTGCCATCATCTCTGTCACCCAGCCTCGGCCCGAACTGCAGCTCGGTTATGCCGCGGGAGCTGCACGGATCGGCCATGCTTCATTTTTCGTATTCAGAGGTACCTTAGGTCTTCCAGTACCTGGTATCTATTTATCTATAGGTAATGCGACAGGCTGGATGACTGTCGTCAAAGGTGGAAGATGGGCAGATGGGAAGATGGGCAGATGGAAAGAAGTGCTGTTAACTACATGTAGAAATCAGTACTACACCACGTGCCAACCCAAGAGAGGGGCAATCTGACATGGGTAAGTGAGCACTAGGACAGGTTCACATTGAAAGCATTACGATAGCCCAGGTTTTTCCTGCATCCAGCGAGCGGCACGCGACCAACTCCCGTTGTGACCGTAGACAGTACTTTGACACTACGAGTACCTTATCATCCAGTCTCGAGACCCGTTATCTCTCTCTCTCTCTAAACACAATTTCGGCATTAGTCAATGGTCCTTAGCTACATGTAGTCAGTAGACTCTTTCCCCAATCATTATTGGTACATGTATTCAATATTGAGTTTGAATCACAGCTTTAAACACATTATTCTGTGCGTGGACTGCTGACGGAAGATATTTTATGCCAGGGCTCCCATGCTAACAAAATCCGAAACTCATGAAAGCCCTAGAGACTTCCATGACTACCCAGATTAGTCGCATTAATTTTTCTGTTCGGCCAGATCTGGGTTCGTCCTAGAGGGTGAGCAACGCCGCTTTAACCCTGAGCTTGGGGTGAGCCTTGGGCGAGCCTGACTGAGCGCTCCCTGAGCGCTCCCTGAGCACTCCCTGAGCACTCCCTGCGCAACTCCCTGCGCAACTCCCTGAGCTACGAGGAGAAGCCTGATCGAGTTCCCTGTAACCTGGCTAAAGTTGCCTATGGAGTTTCATGTTGGTTTCAGCTAAGCCTTGCAGCCCCGGTAATGTATGGCGTCCTGCTGCTGCCTAAGTCCCTAACGAATTTCCCTGTTACCCGAGCCACCTGCCTATTCAGGCCACCTTGTCACAACAAAAACTGTCACTCACCTCACTGTTGTCACACATTCACAATGACTTCAGGTGAACTGACTAAGTCAATTTCTGACATTGACACTCAATATTCCTTAGCCTGAGCTGATTTAAATAGTAATTCATCAGTCTTTCTTTGCAAAATCACTTGAATCTATGACCTATCTCAATCTATTCTACAAGCTCAATGAAAAGAAAGATGATCAGCAAAGACCTTTCACATCACTTAACAGCAACTGTCAGTGCATAAGAAGAATGCTCTGATTCAGTGAATTGATACTATGACAGCCTGAGAATGACCTTCACAAATTGAACAGTTAAAATTCATGATCAAACAGCTTATAAAGGCTAAGAGTGATCAAAACCCCCTAAAACACAACTGGTATTTAAGTTTTCTGTGTTGACATTCAGAATTTAAGACTTGATATAGTTGCAACCTCAATCAGAATTGAAAGAATGCTGAAAATACGGCAGTTCATATTGTGCAAACTGAAAAAACCTCATTTTCAGTTTTCAGTTTTCAGATTTCAGATTTCAGATGTCAAACATCAGATGAGTGACGCTGTGGGTTAAATCACCTCATAAGATGTAGTCTTGATGTTAATTGTAGTTGTAGTCAGTAATAATATAAACATAGAATGTTCCTCTTATACTATATGATGAGCTGCAGCCTCAACAACACTGCAGCAAGAACACTATACCTATGTTCACTACTGTAGCAGTCAATGGCTCATGACCTGACCTGACAGTTTGTAGACTTGCTGTTATTTCTTAGCTAGTCAATGTAAACATAGTATGTTCTTCTTATACTGATATGAATGAGATGCTGACCACAACAACACTCTAGCATAGACACCATATCAATATTCACTACTCAGTCAAAAGAAATGCAACTCAGATACACTTCATTGAAGGGTGTTGCTGTCTGTGAGGTAAGACAAGATGTAGATCTTGATGTGACACTTTGAACAGCAACAGAAATGACAGTAACAGTAACAGAGAAGGCAGTGATGATGACAGAGAAGACAGTGACTGCAACAGAGAAGACAGTGACTGCAGAAGCATCATTGAAAGACTGGCTTCATAAGGACACTGTTGAAAGACTGGCTTTGTACCAGTATAAGAATACTGTTGAAAGACTGACTTCATACCAGTATGAGAACACTGTTAAAAGACTGGCTTTATATCAGTATAAGAATATCTTTCACAAAATCTTCATTCTTCTTACACACTTTATCCTTCTCAAGCACTTGAAACTTTTCACCTTCTTGTCTTCTTACCTTCTTATCTTCTTACCTTCTTACCTTCTTACCTTCATATCTTTTCATCACTGTACAATCTGACAATCTTACAACCTGACAACCTTATTCACCTTATTCACAACAAACTTCCTTAATTATTCAGCTTGATTACTTACTTTCTCACCTACTACAGCAAAGTATTTTAAGAAGCTGTTTCATTGTGAATATCACACATTCTGTAAGTAACCCTACCTTACCTTACCTCAACATCAATATTTGAAATCTGAGCTCACTAACACATCTTAGAAAGATCACCTTGTCAGTCAGCCTTGCACTCATCAATCTACAACTTCTTGCATTTCTTTCTTAACTTCACATTCTTATCTTCTTACATTCTTATATTGTCAAGTTATCACCTGTTGAACTACACCTTTCTATCAGCTTCTAGTTGTCAAGTTTACTAATACATATCTTCAGAATAGTCTCACTGTCAACTCACTGTCACATCATCAACATTTACATCTGCACACATTACATCTTAACACATTACACCTTCACAACTCACCTTACACTTCTCATCTTCACAACTCATTATCTTACATCTTCACATCTTCACATCTTTATGACTCAGTACAGCTTTCACAATGCCTTCTCATAAGAAGCAAGTGATAGATCT
>JAABUP010001550.1_pt1 | contig 48188 bp, 66 predicted proteins | sample 5559201 | NCBI WGS metagenome assembly JAABUP01 (sample SAMN10711887, study PRJNA513373) | rock metagenome | isolation source: Antarctica rocks | place: Antarctica
GCTACACCAGCATTGCTGCCAGAGACCGCCATCTGAGCATGCCGGGCCTCGCTGAGCTGTGCACTATTGTTGCCTGTAAACCCTGCAGACTGCCCAAATGGGTTTGCCTCAGCAGGTTTGCTGCTGCCCACTCCAGACAAGAAAGTGTTCAGACGCTCTGCAAAGGTTGTCCCTTGGCTGGTCCTGCTGGGCGGCCTCTGCTGCTGCTGCTGCTGCTGCTGTTGTTGGAGCTGCTGTACAGTGCTGTCATAGTCTTCAGGGATGGGTGAGAAGACTGCAGGGAATGGGATGGGGGAGTTGTGCTGAGCAGCCATTTTCAGCAGAGCCTCTTCTGAGGGGACCCTTCGGTGCTTGGGTGAACTGCGGTTACCCAGTCTGAGATCCACACCTCCATGCACCTGCATGATTTGGCGACTCAGCATCACTCGGGGGAAGCATCTATGAGTCCTGCTTTGCAACACCTGCCAAGAGCTGGACAGAAGCCATGACTCGTGTTACTGAACCCAACTTCATAGACAGACAGATGTCAAGTTTGAAACGCATAATAAAACAGCCATGAATGCCAACTGCAAGTCAATGCAGCTGATGAAGCTCAGTGGTGTGCCCTTGTATGCTGAATGTCATTGCAGCTCACCTTGATCCTGATGCGCACATAAGGGGCAGGCTGGATTGGAGGCGGAGCCGATTTGGGAGCCACTGTGACCTCCCCCTCATCGTCGCTGAAAGGCCGCCTGCAAAAGCCTAGCCTGGCCAGCAGGCCCATTCCCTTGAAAGGCAGCACAGAATCTGAAGGGGGCGTGCCCACTGTGCCCCGCCTTCTGTCTGGACTGAACACAGATCTGCTCAGAGACTTGGTGAGTGGGCCTGTCATGGGTCCTTCTGGCTTTGCCGGAGGGTCGGGTGTGGAACTTGCTGCTGGAGTGGGGATTTGTTGTGTCTCTAAGGGTATGTCATTCCTCACATCCAGCTGGACTGAGACCAAGGGACCTTCACCACGGAGACCATCCACAGCTGCTTGCAGGCCTCTGCAGCCATGCAAATTCTGGTTGCAAGGCACAGGAAAGCTGGTGCAGTCAAGGTATGCACTTCCAAGCAACACACTCACACACACACACACACACACACACACACACACACACACACACACACACACACACACACACAAACTCACACACAAGCTGTGAGTCGAGCTGCAACAGCATGGCATCCTACAGGCAAAATGCACAAGCAGGATAAGAGCTTGACCTCATGTGCTGCAAGGAATGATATAACATTGCATCAGCAGCAGTACCTGGCAAAAGCATCATCATGATGGCCAGATTTGCCTCTGGGGCTTCTCCCAAGCGGCCTGGGGGATGGCCTGCCACCTTGCAAGGTTGCAGCAGAAACCTGAGGCAGCGCCATCTGTTGTCTGGCCTGGTCTGTTGTTTGTTCAGGGTTAGGCGCAGGGAGAGCCTCACTGAACGACAGAGATCTTCTGGTAGTCAACTCAGGTCTGGCAGGTCGCAAGCTGTCTACTTCATAAGGTGCATGCCAACCTAAAGCCTGTGCATGAGAGTTTTCCGCCGCTGGACTGCCTGGCGACGGCAATCTGCTGCCGGCAGTGTCGTTGCGCCTGTGAACCGACTTGCCGTCCCCTTGCTGCGGGCTGCCGGGACCTGGCCCTGCAAGCGCGTTGCTGCCCAGGCGGCCGGCTAGAAGAGACTGTACACTGTCGGCGTATTGACTGGAAGCTTGTCGGCGGGCAGAAGTTCTGGCGCTACCCTCACCGTCCTTATCACCTGCTTCAGACACGCCCTGACTGGAGGTGGAGGGAGCGGCGTCATTTGGTGGCTGCACCTCGGCCGCCAACGTTTCCACTATGAGGACAAACGGAGCCTTCTCCCTAAATGAGGCAAGGCAAACCATATGAATAAAAATTACAGCTGGGCAACCGAAATTCAGAAACAGCAGGCCCTGCCTCTTAACAACATCTTTTGCAACACATCGGCAGCATACACCTGACAGTAAAGTGTTGCAACCAGTCAACATATGCACTCAGCAGTTGTGCTGGCAACAGCTGCTTACCTGCTATTCAGCAGCGAAGCCTCCTTGGCAGCAAGGCGAATAATGCGCTCGTTCCTAGTGCCCATGGGAAACCAACATGAAGCAACTCCTGACCTGCTTGCTGCCTCAATCTCCTTATTGATTTCCTCCAGACCTCTCCTCAGAGCCCACTGCCTGTCCTCCTGAACCCAGTCAAACCATTGCTGAAACTCATGTGAATGGCCAATGTCAGCACTCAAGAGCTTCTCGTTGGATGCTTCCAAGCATGCTTTCCACTTGCGACAAGCAGTCAGCGAAGAGAGTGGTGAGCTGCAGCTGTAAACCAGGACAGCGGCACATGTTGATAAGCAGTTTCTCTATACTGTTGCTGCGAGGGTACTCATGTGCACAGTTGCAAACAACCCAAAGACACCTCATACATGGACATAGAGTCTGGCAATCCCAGCATATATACAGCTGTCAGGCATACCCATGCATACTACGCAGTTTACTCACCGCTGCAAAGGCTGTCAAGCCAGAGGAGGCATCACACAGGGCCTCAATGAAGTCCAGGGTGGCCCCAAAGGTGCTGTGCCTTAGGCGGGGGGACGAAGGGGGGGACATGACCTCAGGCTCTGGTGACACTTGCAGCCGCCCCTGGGACCCATCTAGTTGCTGGGATCTCTGCCTGTCCATGCCAGCCAAACTGCAAAAGCAAACCACTTCAGCCAGATTACCTTATGCACAAATTCAGCCAGCTCACTCACTACCTACCAATGTTGCAGATATCACAGCATGCAACATGAACTGCACCACTTTGTGTACTTGTGACATTCTTGTTGATAAGCATGCCCTTGTCGTTTTGACAAGACACTGCTGGAGGGTTCAACCTCACTGACTGAATAAACTGTATATCTGTGCACCTATGCTGACCCAGTGCATTTATCAGTGATTGTCGTATATTTGCTTGTATGCACTCACAAAACTTTGGCTGTGCCTATACTTGACACATCTGGACTCATATTGACAAGCCAAAGGCAAACCTGTTGCGGCGGACAGCTGAAGGCGAAGCACAGATAAGGCCTTCCAGTCCCTGAGACATGCCATATGATGTGTACATACCACCACCCAGCCCGTCTGGGGAGGTGGGTCGGGTTGGGGCCTCGGGGGAGGTGCACCTGCTGTTGTTCAGACCACAAATTGACTCAGCAGGCCCAGAAGAGTGATCTGGTTGCAGTGTAAGTGTCCCCATTGTGTGTAGGCAAAGCGAGGATCACAGGCGTAAGCAATGCACACACCATGCAAAGCTTGATGCTGTCAGATGAAGGCAGCAGCTGCTGTTCTGCTTAGCTGTCGGCACATGGGGTGCTCTGCTAGTTACTTGAAAACTGTTATGCTTCTTGAAACTGCAACCCCTGCTGCTGAAAGTACATTTGAAACAGCAGCAATTGGCTGATGCACAGATTGCATATGTTGGCACATGTATTATTGAATAAAGTAAAGCAGTTCCAGCACATGCTTTGACATCACAGCAAAGGCTGAATCAAATCTCTTTGTGTATGTGCCTGATGGTCACTACTAACAGTAATGCTTCGATGTACAAGGGGTGTGCCTGCCTGCCTCACCTGCCACCAGGACTGATAACAATGTTCTCCCGACTAAGCCGGGACATGAGGGATGAGCCATAGCTGGGGCTGATAGGCAACCTGCTCCTTGGTGGGCTTAATGGAAGCAGCTTGTTGTCTCTGAAAGGCGGCTCCTGATCAAGTAGCACAGTCTTGCGTCAGATGTGACTGAGGCACAAATGATTGATCATCAAAAGGCATGGTACATGTGGGCATTGCAATGATATATTGTCACATGCCAACTGTCAGGCTGGTGGATGAGACCAGTTACAAGCAGACTGGCACGTTGCAAAGTCACGACGCTGGTGTGATACCAGTGGCAATGCTCCAGCATACAGCACTGTGTCTGCATGTTGTTTGCAATGCATGCTCAGCAAGACATGCTTTGCACTCCTATGCTCATTCATGAGATTCTACAGTTGCCTTACCCAAGAGCCCTCCAGCGCAGCTCGTTCACAATTGTCACGCAACTCCCCGACAGCTTTGTTCTTGGGCTGATCCTGCGCAATTGCCGACAACAGCCAATACACCTGCAGAGCCATTCAGAAACCAGCTGTTTCCACTGTGCTTGATATGCATATTGAGTGATGCAGCTCGCGGCCTCTGCTACATGTGCATGACCGCATGCCCTGTGCTTGGTGCATGGAAATGATGCTATGCATTTCTACCTTGACTGCTATTCTGAGTGAGCTGGCGCACAGGGCGGCCAGCACCCTCTCCAAAGAGCCAAACGATCTGCTGATGACAAGCTGACATATCTGAGACAAGTATCTCTCGACACCAGCCTCAGGTAGACCATAAAGCCTATTGCACAGGTAGTCTTGCACCCCAGGGGAATTGCTTTTGTACAGGTATCTGCAACAAGCAGCATACACTCAGCGCTGCTGTCCGCTTGTGATTCACGCCGTACAGAGATCTGGCTCAACTCACGTCAGAGCTATCCACTCATCGAAAAATTGTGAGTCGAAAAACCTCAGAAGCAAGTCTGTCTTTCCGGTGCTTGGAGGTGGTGGAGATTCAGGTTTGCTTCTCTTGTTGAGTCCCAGAAGTCTGGGGCTCACCGGCATCGCAATCAATCAGACTTTACACATGACGTTGCGCACCATATGTCGGTAAAGGGGCAGGAAGACCGAGCAAAAACAAAAAGTTAGCCAGCTGGACGACTTTTCCATACGAGACGCTGTCGTTGCAGCTATGGCAAACGCAACGAGCTCACTGCAGCAAGCTTGTGTTTATGTGAATCTGACCGTTTGCTGCACGCGTCGTGCGCAGAGCAAGTCCAGTATAGCAATCAAGACTTGTTGTGAGACGCACTTACAGGAAAAACTCAAGGGCCGCCTGATCACGTGCGAGTCGCTCTGTCCTAACTTGCACAGCACTTCTGGCGGAAGCAATTGCAACAGGCATCGCACCGCTGTTCAAGTTGAAGCGAAGCAGCAGCAATGGCAGTAGAAGCTGGAGCCCGAAAGGTCAAGGGCGATACGTACAAGTATGGCTTCCGTAGGCCCCTTGATGCAACTTGCACTGAGTGTACTGTGCAAACTGAGTCACTGCGCTGTGCAGTCAAAATTCCAAGAAGAAGGATGTCAGGATCAATAACATCGAAGCTGCCAAAGCTGTCGCTGATGCGGTGCGGACAAGTTTGGGTCCTCGCGGGATGGACAAGATGGTAGGTAGCCTGATCATAGGCTGCACAAGACTGCTCGCACGTGTTCTAGCGATGTTGCCTTCGCAGGTGTGTCAAGCTGATGGGGAGGTGATCATCACCAACGATGGAGCCACCATTTTGAATAAAATGACCGTGACCCAGCCTGCAGCCAAGATGCTTGTTGAGCTTGCCAAGTCACAAGTGAGACTCTGTGGAATCGGTTTGAAGATAGTTAACTAGCCGACAGCGTGTTAGCAGACATGTTGCAACTGATTACAGGACGTGGTGGCAGGAGATGGTACCACGTCTGTCACAGTAATCTGTGGAGCCCTTCTCAAGAAGTGTCTTGATCTTCTAGAACGAGGTGTACACCCTACTGTCATCTCAGATGCTTTCAACAAAGCAGCAGACAGAGCTGTAGAGGTGAGTACCATAGCTGTAGATGGGTTGCACAGCATACCCATGGTGAAACCTACCTCACAGCAAGTTCACATTGGCAGGTACTTGAGGACATAGCCATTCCTGTGGACCTATCAGACAGGGAGGCTCTGCTCAAAGCTGCAAATACGTAAGTCAGCATCACCAAGACATTGTACATGTTGATGCGGGCTTATCACTCTGGCTGCCTGACGAAACACTGCTGGTGCCCCCCGGACCTGCTTAGGTCTATGTCTGTCCTGTCTTTGTCAAAGTGTGTCCTCACAGTCCTGTATGCAAGATATACATTGTCAGACTGAGTTGACTGCTGAGCACCGAGTCTTGATCGTCTGCATGATCAATTACATACTGAAGTTTCCTGCATTTGCTTCTGAACACATACTTGACCAGCTGTGATCCTGCAGGTCTTTGTCTAGTAAAGTGGTGTCCCAGTATTCCAATCTACTGTCACCCATGGCAGTGGACAGCGTACTGAAGGTACTGGATCCTCAAAGAGCCTCATAGTAAGTCCTGGAGCCTCTGTGACTGTGTTCCAGTTTTGCCTCACACATGCAACTGTTCTCACGCATCCAGGGGTTCAAGAGCTACCTTGCCAAATTTTGCATGTCTGCTTTACCGTTTTCCAGGCATACACTGGCTCTGCCTGAGGAGCCCGCCAGCACTTGTAACATGTCAGTCTTTGTAGTCTCTCACCATCAAAACCTGAACAGCTAGGGCCTCAAAGCTCACAGCTGCGGCTTTGCATCAGCAGTTCAGTACACTTATGCTGCTTTTGTCAAGCTAAGAAGCTGAGCTATCGAGCCTCTGCTCCCTGCCATCATGAGAATATGCTTAGCCTTTGCAGCCGTGAAGGCACTCATTCATGCCCACACCGTCAGCGCCTCAGTATGTCTGTGCCTGCAGCCTGGATTTGAGAGACATCAAGGTGGTTACCAAGCTTGGAGGCACAGTGGATGACTCTGAGATGGTGGATGGCATGGTCTTTGATCACAAAGCAGCAAAGTCTGCAGGCGGTCCTACTCGCATTGAGAATGCCAAGATTGGACTTGTACAGTTTCAGATCTCCCCTCCCAAGACAGACCTTGAGAACAACGTCATCATCAGTGACTATGCTCAAATGGACAGGATACTGAAGGAGGAAAGGAACTACATCTTGTCAATGATCAAGAAGATCAGAGCCACAGGCTGCAATGTCCTGTTGATACAGAAGTCCATTCTGAGGGACGCTGTCACAGAGCTTTCTCTTCATTACCTGGTAGGCCTCAGGCACACACTATGGACCGCTCCAACCTGAAATGTTGTGTCCTGCAGCTGTGCAACTTGTCACCCAGCCTTGCATGCACGGCGCTTAATGCTCTGTAACTCTGCACAAGCACCAAAGGTGAATATGCAGGCCAAAGCAAAGATCATGGTGGTGCGGGATATAGAGCGCGATGACATTGAGTACATCAGCAAGACCCTGAACTGCCTGCCCATTGCTCACGTGGACCACATGAAACCAGAGAAGCTGGGGCATGCAGACCGTGTGGATGAAGTCCAGGTATATTTATATATGTTTGTCTGTATATGTTCGTCTTATTGATGTTGATGTCAATCACGTGCAGTAGCGTGACTGGTCAACATTGTATGTTTTGCAGCAGAACCATATTGAGTAACTGCAGCTTGCTTTTAGTCACGTTATGCACCCTCAGCCACGTCTTTGAATACTGTACGTGCAACTCATCAATGGGGTAGGACCTGGCAGTGGTGAAAGAATCTACACCAACTGTAGTCTGGGGCAGACTACAATCAGTGAAGGCATTACTCTTGATCAAATGCAAGGTCATGCAAGCAGTCTGCATCAACAATCTGCAGAGCGATCATGTCTGCTGCAGTCATCTTCTGATGAATGCTCAGCATCTTGTCCTGCAGATTGGCAAAGGCAAGGTGGTGAAGGTGACAGGCATTCACAGCAAGGGTCGCACAGCCACTTGCTTGCTGCGAGGTAGCAATAAGCTAGTGCTGGAGGAGGCAGAGCGGAGTCTTCATGACGCCCTGTGTGTGGTGCGGTGCCTGGTGCACAAGAAGTTCCTCATAGCAGGGGGCGCTGCACCAGAGATTGAGCTGGTGACACAGCTCAGCAAATGGGCCAAGACATTGCAGGTGGGCTCAGCGTACTCTTGTGCACGCCTTGTGCTGCGAGCTCATGTTTTGAAGACATTGCTCTCTTTGCTTTCAGGGCCACATGCATTTACATGTGTTTGCTGCGCAATGGTTGCATTAGTTGTGAAGCATGATGGCTGCTGAGCGGTGTTGCTTATTTGTGTTTGGCTTGGACCCTTGGGATAAGGCAACCATGCTGCAGGGTATGGAAAGCTATTGCATAAGAGCTTTTGCTGAAGCCCTTGAGGTCATTCCCTACACACTAGCAGAGAATGCAGGCTTGAATCCCATAGAGATGGTGACAGAGCTCAGGAATAAGCATGCAAGGGGAGAGACATCAGCTGGCATCAACGTGAGAAAAGGCCAGGTGACAAACATGATGGAGGAGAATGTAGTGCAGCCCCTTCTGGTCACCACGTCAGCCATCACACTGGCGTGCGAGTGTGTGCGAATGATTCTGAAGGTATGTGCTATCAACTCAAGTACTCAACACATTGCAGTAGGAGTTCAATCCAATCCAGTTGCACCGGCAAACACAATAAATGCCTGATTTGTTGTACAACCAGATTGCTTGATGCAAGCAAATGCCCTATTCTGTGTAAGATCATGCTGCAGTCTGTGCTTCACGTCCCAGTTGGTGTCAGGTACCCACATGTCACTCACATGCTACTTGCTTGCAGATTGATGACATTGTCCCCACCAGGTGACAGCTGTATGGCATCAGATCTTCCCACGGATTGTTTTGCAGTTGAGCAGCTCATTTAGTCTGACATACAGCTGGCAGAGGCTCTTGCTACCACACCCAGCTCAATCTTATGCCAGCAAACCCAATGGTCAGGGCAACAGTGTGCCCGAGTGTCTTCGCCTGTCAGCAGACGTTGGTGTAGCAGACTGTCAAGCACTGACAAGTGCCTGAAAGCTAGTATGCAGTATGCAGTATGTGCAGCAGCCAGGAGATGTATGTTGTCATCTTGCAAATCTGCACCAGGACAACTTTTAGCTACGAACTTTTCACGATGTAGCAGTATATGACAACGGATGAGACATCAACATTGTGACTTTTTCCAGTTGGAAAATGCTCGTGTGTCTTCAACGATGACTAAAATCATGACCAAGATTGTAGTTCCTCTCGAATCACTGCAGTCGCGTCCACGCTGACGGGCAAATGCGGCTCATATCTGAGTGATTTGATGCTGGTTCATCCAGCAGCAGCATTTAAGAGATGGTGGAACAGTCTGACGGGTTAGCAGCTGTTACAGACAGCACACGACATGCCCCTTGGACTGTGCTGTCTGCGCTCGCGACCGAGTACGCCCAGTCGATTCGCCATCCTGTCCGAGATCCTGCGTTGCCTCCTCAACCCGGCTTTGTGCAACGAGAGACACAAACAATAGATGTGGGTGGTGTCGAGGGCAAAACAGATCTTCGATCTGACCTGCCGACGCAAGTTGCTGACAGCGAGAACACAGCCGTTCCCGAGGGTCGGGTGGATCGCCAAGCAGCTCAGCGGGAAGCCGCAAGAGTTGCGGCTAAATTTGTGTCAAGTACTGACGTGGTGTTGCGCTTTGACTTGTGCAAAAGCAAGGATACCAGGGTGAGCACTGCACAGCGCCGCGTGGCATGTAGCAGGGTCCACACATTACAAAGCCTCGTGCTCTGCAGGCAGCATCCTTTGCAGTGCTGATGGCCAACATAGTGGGTTTGGCTGTCCTGGTGACAGAACTCACAGTAAGCTTGAGGGGGGTGAGTGTCCATACATCATACTCATGTTATGCCAGCATATATCTTGCAGACTTGGCGCAGCCTCTTCCAAGTGACTATTCCCAGGAGTCAGCTTAGCTCTGCACACAAGCTTGTCATTAACATTATGGCAGATTTGGGAAATGTTACGCGACTGTTGGTAGCATAACCAATCATGTAAATGCAGAATCCTTCTACCAGCCGGTTCAAGCACATTGCACTATACATAGGCAACCTGCTGATCAGCTGTCTGCTACTGGTGTTGCTGCTGAGCAACCTCTTCATCTTTGCATGGCGTGTGATCAGAGCTCATCAGCTGGGCAAAGCCTGGTAAGTTCAAAGCGCTGCATACCTGCATTTCATAAGACGGCATCATCATCAGCTACTATTGATCTGCATGGTAGCTCAGACATGTCTGAATACAGTATGCAAGCTACAAACATCATCTGTGACAGCCAGTCATGTGACAGTGTGTGCATGCTGGCCCTCTGGCACTGTAGTCAGTACGTCTGCTGCCTGGCTACTTGTGATGCCAAACACTGTCAACACAATCTGCAAGGCCTTGTTACGCAGCAACAGTGTTTTCCCCTGAGTCGGTACATGAGTGTCCTCAAATTTCCATTATCAAGCATGTTCTATGACAATCAGAATGTGTGTTTTGTCTGCACGTACAGGACACCAAGACAAAAGCGGAGTGCAATATTGTTCTTTACGGAAGCTGCTGTCCAAAGTGTGAATCTGCTGTTCTACCTGGTCCCCAATGCGTATCTGTTGACAGACCCTTGCCTTCAGCAAACACCACTTATCTTTTGGAGTGGCTGGGTGCGCTGGACCTGCTGGAACACTGTAGGTTTTAGTATTGCTCTTGACTGCCTCTCATGTTGCCAATGCTGTTGTGACGCCTTGTGTTGTAACCACTGTGCTCACGCATCGCATCAATGCTTGCACATGCTGTCTTGCTTGGTATGCCATCTACCTTTGCATTCATACATTGTCATGCTTGAGAGGTTGCTCTTGCTGTTTGTATGTTGCTTTCTATGCTGCAATGCTGTTCTGTGTTGTTGTTTGTGCCAGAGCTCTAGGTCTGATAAGCAGCATAACTTCTCCCTACTGATGCCATTCCTGCTTTTCTCTGCCGTGTGTTCATGCTGTTGAGCTACGTCCAAAAACATGCCTTGTCTATCAATCTGAGCAATGTTTGCTACTGTTCCCCCCACCCCATACCTGCCCGTCTCTCGCTGCCAAGCTGAGCCATCTTCTGTGCTCAGCAAATGTCGCTCAGCTTGCGTCCCAAGATGTTGCATGCCTCTTTGCAGCTGTCCACACGGCTCCCTGTGTGCATTGCATTCAGCTGCTTCACGTGTGTGTGTCTGTGTACAGCTGTTCATGCTGTTCCTGATGCACGCATATGGTGGACGCCTCTGGCCCAGCAAGCAGCAGCAGGTGCAGCAGGAGCAAGGGCAGCAGTCAGTCGCAGAAAGCATGCTGTACACAGTTGTTCCCTGGCGTCAACACTGGCCCTGCCTTGTGCCCTGGCTCATCTTGGAGGCTATACTCTCAGTTGCGTGGCTGCACAATGCTGTTGGTAAGTCTTTCCATCTTTCAGCACTGCTTGCTGTGACCAGAAGAATTGACCGCGGCAGTTTGGCTAGCTGTGAGTGGGAACTGCACCATGGTATTTTGGTACCATTGCCAGTATGTTGTCCGTGTCAGGATTGGCTTTTGGCTTGTTCTGGCAGAGGAGCACATAGGGCTCCTGCATGGCTCTGGTGCTGACTCAGCTGGCTTGGCAACAGCCCTGTGTAAATACAAGCATGCAAGAGCAGTAACAGTGACAGTAGCAGTAGCAGTACCAGTAGCAGTAACGGTTTAGTAGCAGTAACAGTAGCAGTAGCAGTAACAGTAATAGTAACAGTAGCAGTAGCAATAGCAGTAGCAGTAGCAGTAGCAGTAGCAGTAGCAGTAGCAGTAGCAGTGGCAGTGGCAGTAACCGTAACCGTAACCGTAACAGCAAACAGTGACAGTGACAGTGACAGTAACGGTAACGGTAACAGTAACTGCACCTCTAATGGTAACAGTCGCAATCATAGCATCATGGAGAAGGACAGTAACACTCTGCTTTAGTAAAACTCTGAACACGCCTTGTTTACGATATTCAGAACTGCAGACTTGTCAGCACAATGCTAAGCTGCTTTTGCCACACACAACACAGTGGCTTTGGATCCTGGATAGCAAGGCTCTTTTGACTGCTGCAGAGTCACAGCAAGAAGCAAGCTATATACCTTTCTGTGAGAGTGGGGTTTCAGACACTTGTGATACAGATGGGCTCACGCGCAAAACCATTGATCTGCTGGTCGCGTTTGTACTGGTCTATTTTGGTGTGATATGCTGCATTCTAGTATACAAGCTCAAGATGTTCAACAGCCTGCCCTACAGCACAGCCCAGGCTGCCATTGTCTTCTACAGATTCCAGGCAAGACATCCTCTCTTTTCTCGCAGCAATGGCAAAGACGTTGTTCAACACTTGCACATTGCTTGTTGCAATCTGTTCCTGGCTTGGTACGACTGACGCATAACTGCAGCGGTCAAATGAGCTGCAAGAAAGAGTCATGGCCTACAGGAAGACATGCATTTTCTGTTCATTTGCATGCAGATTAGCAACACCACAGAGCCTGACGGCATTGTTGTGTTCTTGGTTGTTGTTCATGGCCTCGAGGAATAGCATCAGCAATGCCATTGCAACTCATTGGACTTTGTTCTATCTGACATGCACACTACTTGCCCAATTTTGTCTGACGTGTGCACATCATGTCTTCTGTGGATGCTGACAAGGCTGATGGTTCCCTGTTGTGCAGCTGCGGCTGCGTACGCTGGTGATGGCGTTCTTCACGCTTTGCCTGGTGCTGCTGTGGCTGGTGCAGCCCCGCCTCAGCTGTGCCAGCTTCCAATTCTCCTGGCTGGGCCTTATGCCCATGCAGGTCCTGCCCCTGCCCTGCCCTGCCTTGCCCTGCCCTGCCCTGCGCAGGTGCTGTTGAGCTCCTGTTGCTGCCATAGACACAACTGCAATGTTGTCCTGCAGTGCTGCCCTGCCCCAGCCTGCTGCATTCTCAGGGCTGCTGTACTTCAGGCTGCAACAGCTGTTGCAATGCTGTGTGGTCTGCTTGAGATCATCAACCTGTGAACGTAAGCCAGGCAGACCCTGCTGTCTACATCAGCAGCCTTGATAAACTTTCAGAAAGCTGCACATGATGATCATGAACAGATCTTCAAGACTCCCCCTGACACTGCCCTGCCGTGCCCTGCCCTGCTCACACAGTCTTCATCTAGCCTTATATTTTGTGACGTTAGTTGCCCGGGTGTGGTTCCCTCATTGATATAGGCAGACAAGGTGTCTTGTCATGCAGGTTGTGATGAGCGCTAATGCTTTTGTGATGAGCTTCATGGCCACACCTCACAACCCACCCCCGCATGCCGCAGCATTGCAGGTGTGTCATGGGGTTGGTACAGTTCTTGATGTTGTTTTCACACAACCCAGGCCAATGTTTGCGTCGTGTGCTGCACTCGTGATGCGTCAGCCCAATTCTTTGCTTGTTAAGCATGCCTGTTGCACAGAATGGAGAGACAGGTCTGACTACCGAAAACAGGCTGTGCATGCATTGACAACGCAAATACTGCGCCATGGCAGTTTACACTTGATACTGGCAGCACACTCAATGCTTTCCCTTGCATCTAACAGCATGTTGCATACCTGCTCGGGGTGGCAAGAACCCATGGGACAGAACAATGCATGTGCCAGGCATTACGACAGAAATGTTTTTCTTGCCGTCTGCAATGTCATATAGCGTGTGAGTGTGCCACGTAACAGATTGGCATGGCATTCACAGGTGTGGCTGCAAGAGTTTGCATGGACAGAGCAGGGTGAGGATATGATGCTTGCAGCTCGTAGTCTGGCCCTGCCACCACAGTACAACCAGCAGCCGCTGTTCTGCTTTGAGACCATGATGCACATGCTCTACTGGAGCTGCCTCGCATATGAACACAAGCGGGTGAGTCTGCAGCGCATACATGCTGCAAATGTCAACAACAGGATATACTATACCTCCCAGCAGGAAGCAATGTAAACCACGAACTCTGCTGGCTGTTGATGTTTCTCTTCATCTTTTGCTTTTCTTGCCGACTGGCAGTGACCAATCAGCATGCACACCACGCCTTGCTCACACCACGCCTTGCTATCAGCAGCAGGCTACATGAGACTTCTGCTTGAGGCTGCATTCACAGCAGCCATGACATTTTGCTGCATTGCAGGTACTTCCAGCGCCAAAAGTCAAGGGATCTAAGCGCAGTATGACCACCCACAAGCTGGACCAAGAGCAGGCTCCACCACAACCAGCTCCTGTGCAGCCACCAAGAACAGTTATGGACCTGCCAACTGCCCTGAGCCTGTACGGACTCACGGACAGTGAGCTGTTCTGGGAGCTTCAGACGGACACTCGTTGCCTGATGGGCTGGAGTCAGGACAAGATTGTGGTGTCCTTCAGAGGCACTGCCTCCATGAAGAATGCGGTGGCAGACATGCAGGTCATTTGGCAGACTACCTTGTGGACTGTAGTGCTTTCAGAGGCTCTGCCTCTATGCAAAATTCAGTAGCAATTATGCAGGTTGTAGCAGGCAAACTTGTGCCTCCCAAGCCTGTGACTGCTCAACTGTTTGGCTTATATATGGCGTTGATTTGTCTACATTGCTTGACCTGCATTGCTACATTCACTGCATGTTCAAGGTGCTACCAATCTGGTGATCCAGAGTGATGCAAACCTGTAAGTTCAGGGGCGTGAACAGAGTTGATCAATGAGACCGTCAGAGATGCTGTTCTGCCTGCAGCTTGCCACTATACAGCCACAGTCCTGCTCCAACAGCAACTTGTGCAGCAACATCTCATAGGTGTACTGAGGATGCCGAGAACATGCCATACAAGCTTTTAGTCTGGTGTTTTCTGACCTCGAGCTATACATCAGCCTACAGGACCACAGCATAGCCTGCTCGCAGATTCACAGGATCATGTGCTTGCACAGTTGCACGTTCGTCTGCCTGCAGGATCACAGGGTCATCTGCTTGCGGGATCACAGAATGACCTGCCTGCAGGATCACTGTATCATGTGCCTGCAAAATTACTGGATGATGTGGTTGCAGGTGTGGCGGGTGGCGCATCCCCCAGTGAGGGGTCATCACTGGATGTTCACGCGCCCCCTGGTGCATGTGGGCTTCCTCAAAAGCTGGCTTGCAGGAGGGCTGAATGACAATGTGGTTGGCCGCATCATGCAGCTTGTCCATGCACGCCCTGCCGGGCTGCATGCCAAGCCCCTCAAAATCTATGTCACAGGTACCCTTACCCCAGCAAAAGAGCATGGCCCTTGCCTTGCAACAACATTGCCAGTCTTTACACCTGTAAAGGTCCCTAATGTCATCATCTAAATTTCACCCAAGGAAAATATTGTGAAGACTCTGTACAACACCTTGCACTGGCTAGATCTGTTTGCAGAAAGCGGCAGTCAATGCAGTTGCCACCCATCTTGCTTTGCGTCAACAGTCCCAATGGTGTGACGAGCTTGCAACATACGTGAAGTGGTATGTGGCTGATTTAGGCCACTCCCTGGGCGGAGCTTTAGCTACACTGGCAGCATTTGACATCAAGCAGGCGCTGCTGAAAGCCAACAGAGGTGAAGTGAAGCTGCTATGTTACTCCTTTGGAGCGCCCAGGACCGGCAGCCATGCCTTTGCCAGAGACTACAACAAGGTGGTGCCTGACACCTGGAGCATCATCAACAACCAGGTATGCTCTGCACTGTAACAAGGGCAATGCAGCAGCGCACGTGATGCCAGCTTGCAGTCTGACATGGGCCCAGTGGTGTGCATGCCTGCTGTCAGATCTGGACTGGCAGTTTGGACTATTTCAAGCTTCACAGCTGGACTAAGTCAGCCTTAATGGCTTGCTAGCACACATGAGCTAGCTAGGTAGCTAGCTGTATGACTATGAGCTCACCTGAACACACATGCGCTAGCTATCCAGCTAGCACTATGACCAGAGTGCAGCTGACTGATGGGCCCAGATGTGCAGGATGTGGTGACACGAGGTGGCAAACTCTTCTACCTGTACAAGCGGCCTGGCAAGCGGGTGATTGTGAATGATTTTGGTCACATGATGGTGTGCCCTACACTCATAGAGGCCACTCTGCAACAGAACACAGCAGGTACGTATGGCCGCGTGTTTGTCTCCTCACAGCTGTTGGGCCTGAGCAGATGGCCCCATTTGCATGTGTTATGATGTGTGTCTGTCTCTGCCATGACAACATCTGTGCAGGATGTCATGGCTTACATGTGGCAACAATGGTGTGTAGATAAGTCACATCTGTATCACTGCGCTGTGATGCAGTCCAGTATAGGGGCATGCAATCACAGCAGACTCAACTGGTGCCGATGCAACGTGTCCTTGCATGTACAGGTCAGAGCGTCGACCAGCATAAACTGACAAGTTACTACCATGCTGTTCTATCCATCGTTCTGGCGCAGTTCAGTCATAAAGGCATCGAAAATGGCATGGCTGGCATTATCAGGCTTGCTCAGGCCTCTCCATACATCAGAGTGAGATTACTGCCCTACTCCACTCCGTATTTTCACTTTACATTCTGCCTTGACGTCACAGCATCCTGACATGTGGAACATATCAGCGCATGTTATTTACTTTACACCGTCATGGGTTGATTGTGCCCAATGCTGCCGCATACATGCTTTTTATTTCACAAATGGTTGTTTATGGATGTGTGTTGGACATATAACCAAATGTATGTAGGCTTTGCTTTGCAGCATCAGCTAATACAAATACCAAGTGACAACATCTGTACTCAACCTTTGTCAACCTACTAATACTTGTATCCTGATGTCTGCCTGCTTGCCACTTGCAGCATTTGCTTGAGACACAGATGGGCATGCGACTGGCAAACATGCAAGAGCTGGCTAGCCAGCCAGTCAGGGAGCGTCACAAGAGTTGCATGCCAGAGGCCCACTTGCCAGAACGCGGCTTCTATTTGGTCAGGAGCATTCAGCCCAGCCAACAGCAGCGCCAGTCCCCATCTTACTGGGGCCGCATCAGCTCCCTGATGAGCCAGCCACTCACCTCCCCACAGAGAAGTCTGTCCAGCAATGCTGGCAATAGCGCACGGTGCTTGCCCAGCCCTGATGCCAGTACGCTGCAGCCCAATGAAGATGCAGGGGTCATGGGCGTCTAGCCTGCCTGAAGCAAGCATGCCGCATGTCTGTGTCCGTTTGGGACCTGAAGACCTGATAAGCTGACAAGCTGACAAGCCTACTTGCCTCACAAGCCACAGGACCTCAACCTGAAGACGTTACAAGCAGCTGCAGAGATGGTGCGAATAGGACTGCTGTTGCAGGACCTGGCAAGCGGTTGCAGAGACCAGTACTTCCCAGGTCACTTTCCTTGCTTGAGTTGGTCAGCGGATTGTCCTGGGTTTGCGTGGCAGCACTGTGCCAACTGATGCTGCGGTTCCTTCACTGATCAGCCTGTGAAGTGACACTTCATTACGGCTCCTTGTTGGTAACTCTACAGAGAGCAATATGATACAATTGTTGTTGGCTATGCTGCTGGCTTGTTTGAAGTTCCTGGCTTGGCCGACAGCAGCCGGCAGACATCATAAATGGGCATTGATGCTATGGCCTAGAGTACAGGTGTGCCAGAACATCTGTAAGGCAGACTTCATTGTATGTAAGGAAATGAACAGCGTCATTGAAGATGCATTGGTGTGCTCGCCGTTTGCATTGTAAACTAATGTCAAGCAATGCTAAGTGGACATTCAAGGCCATTTCTGTGGCAGTAACTGTGCACCAGACCACTGCGTGGTCGGCGTGATTTGTCCTGGCATCCCTTTGCTTGTCACCAGAGGGTCAGCAAAATCTCCACACGCTGGTGGCTCTACTTACGTTGATATGCATGTAGGTTGGTATGTGTGTCAGTTGCAAGCTCAGTGGTACGTTCTGCAGATCGACAGGACACAGACATTTGAGGCAACAGCAGGCCCCAGAGTCTGCAGGGATGCTTCTTGGATGTGTGTACATGCCAGCATATGAATGGACAAGCCTTCTCACCATGAGCAACACATGGCAAGTTTCTTGTACGCTGACATGCTGTATGCTGCTTGTTATGAAGCAGACAGCCCACCTTTAGCTACTTCAAAGGGCATTGTGCCACATTGCATTCTTGTATACAACTAGTGCAAACTAGTGCACTGATGTTCACATGTATATGCTTAGATGGCCTTACCGTTACAGCTTAACTGTATGCCTTTGCTGACTGCTTCCTTGATAATCACAAGGTGTACTATCTCTTTGTAGAAGTCATGCTGAAACATTGGACCTTGTACAGTGTAAGCCTGGTGTCTCTTTCACGGTCAGTCCAGTGTAGCTTGCAGCTGTTTAAGACTTTTGGGGTATACTAAATATGATTGTACCGTAGCATGCACCGCATGCATGCTGCGTTTCGATCGAGCCAATAACAAGATTGGCTGCCACGCGGTTGAGTTTCTGACTTTGGCAGTCAAGACTGCTGAATGGACGCATTGTTGCAGGGGTACAGGAAAGAAACTATGAAGCTTCTTTGCAAACGATCTGCCAAGGCTGACAATGGACGTTTTGCCTGGCGAGCTGTGGTCTACCATAGCTCAGTAGCTGACCCAAAAAACAATGATGTCAAGACCGTGCTTGAAGCAGCAGTAGATCTGTGTTCTTTGCAATCAGTCTGTCAAAAAAGACGTACTTGTGCCAGCTCCTCCTTTGACAGACTGGTCCCACTCTGCAAAAGTCTTGAACCCCCTGGACATCCGTTCCCGGGGATGATGTGCCCACAGTACACTCTGATAGCACGTCCAGCAAACGTCCCGCCACTTGTGTACAAGTGCGTCCTTAATCATAAGCAAGAAATCCAGACGGCTAGAAGGAAAGAAAGCTTGGAGGCCTGCTTGGCTAAAAATGGCCTACAGCTTCGTGCAGACAGCAGTCTCTGCTCTGCTTACATTGCCATTGGCCAGGGGGAGCCTGCACATGTAGCAAATGTCATGCTGGAAATGGCTTGGTTGTTTAAACATACCAATTATGCAGAGGTGCTTCAAAAGGTGTGTAGACAAACAGCACGTGTGCCTGCTATCCCATTTGCTGTAGCCCTTGACAAAAGTTTTGCTGCAGGAAAAGAGAGAATTGCACGAGTTGCTGTCCTATCACAACAGCCGGGTAGGGGACTGTGAAGAATTTGATGACAGTGATCTTGATGAGGACTGGGAAGAAATAAGTTTTCTTGAGAAAAAGCTTGCAAATGCATCTGAGTTTGTCAAGGGAAAAGCTGTGAGGACTTGGCAATGCAAAAATAGCACAACCAGTATGCCACAAACCTTGATGCGATATCCGCTTTAAAACCACCTCCAAGATAGCTGTTGGCTCCAATCACACCGAGTCTCATGCTGCTACAAAACTTGCAGAACCCAAGGCTCGAGCTCCGCAGTACTCTGCAATGTTGTCCATAAGGTATTTGCAAATATCTTGCAGCCACTAGAGACAGCAAGCTCAATTGCCCCCTGACTTTCAAGCAAAGCATACATTGCTGAATACCCTACTAGTGCAATTCAATGGTATGTTGTGAGTTTTCCAACAGTGTCAGCAATACAGTATCTCTCAAGTTTGTCTGTTGTTCAGGTCCTAATGTCCTGGCATTTTCCTGTCACATGCTTAGTCTGCTCCCGAGCCGTGTGCACGTTACGTGACGTGAGTATTGAGTATTGAGTATCGAGGCTGGCATGATATTGGCACGGGATCCGTGTGTGTATGTGTGTCTCGACAATGACTAAGACCATGACAAAGATTGCAGTTCCCGGGATCACTGCAGTCGGGTCTCAACACTGACGGACAAATGCGGCTCATAGCAGAGTGATTTGCCGCTGGATCATCCAGCAGCAGCATTGAACAGATGGTAGAACAGTCTGACGGTTTAGCAGCCGTTACAGAGAGCACACGACATGCCCCTTGGACTGTGCTGTCTGCGCTCGCGACCGAGTACGCCCAGTCGATTCGCCATCCTTTCCGAGATGCTGCTTTGCCTCTTCAACCCGGCTCTGTGCAACGAGAGACACAAACAGTAGATGTGGGTGGCGTCGCTGGCGAAACAGATCTTCGCGAATCGGCCGATCGGTCTGACCTGCCGACGCAGCTTGCTGACAGCAAAAACACAGCCGTTCACGAGGATCGTGTGGACGGCCAAGCAGCTCAGCGGGAAGCTGCGAGAGTTGCAGCTAAATTTGTGTCCAGTACTGCCGTGGTGTTGCGCTTGGAGGCTATGAAAAGCAATGACACCAGAGTGAGCATTGCGCAAGAGCGCCGCATGGAACGTAGCAGGGTCCACACATCAACACATCCTCATGCTGCAGGCCGCATCCTTTGCAGTGCTGATCGCCAACCTAGTGGGCTTAGGTGTCCTGGTGACAGAATTCACAGCTTGAGGGGGGTGAGTGTCCATACATCCAGCATACTGATGCCAGCATGTATCCTGCGTACTTGGCACAGGCTCTTTCAAGTGACTGCTGCCACGACGTCAGCTTAGCTCAGCACACGAGCTTACAATCAGTGTCATGACACATCTGGAACGTTATGGTATTGTTGCTTGCAAAACCAATCATGTACATGCAGAATCCTACCACCAGCCGATTCAAGCACACTGCAATTTACATAGGCAACCTGCTGATTAGCAGTCTGCTACTGGTGTTGCTGCTGAGCAACCTCTTCATCTTTGCATGGCGTGTGATCAAAGCTCATCAGCTGGGCAAAGCCTGGTAAGTTCAACGAGCCGCATACCTGCAGTTCAGAAGACAGTGTCATCATCAGCTGTTTTGATTTGCACAACAGACATGTCTCAATAAATACGCAAGCTGCAAATATCATCTGTACCGGCCGGTCATGTGACAGCGTGCGCACACCGGCCCTCTGGCACTCTAGTCAGCACATCTGCTGCCTGGCCACCTGTGATGCCAAATATTGTCAGCACAATCTGCAAGACCTTGTTATGCGCCAACACTGTTCTCCCCTGAATCTGCACATGCATGTTCTCAATCTTGCAGGATCAAGCATGTTCTATGACAGTAACAACATGCTTTTCTTCTGCTCATACAGGACACCAAGACAAAAGAGGAGTGCCATTCTGTTCTTCACAGAAGCTGCTGTCCAAAGTGTAAATCTGCTGTTCTACCTGGTCCCCAACGCATACATTTTGACGAACACTTGCCTTCAGCAAACACCACTTGTCTTTTGGAGTGGCTGGGTGCGCTGGACCTGCTGGAACACTGTAAGTCTTTCTGTTGTTGCGCAATACCTTTTGGCCGCCTCTCATGTTGCCAAGGCTAGGCTGATGTCTTGTTGTGTATCGACTGTGTGTAAGGCATCATGAATGCTTGCACATGCTGTCTGGCATGGTATCCCTTTCACCTTTACATTCGTGCGATTATTATGCAGAGGTTGCGACTGCTTTGGCTGTTTGTATGTTGCATCCAATGCTGCAGTGCTGTTCTGTGTTGAATTTGTGCCAGAGCTCTAGGTGACGTGAAGCAGCACAAGTTGCGCCTGCCGACGCTGTTCCTGGTTTTTGCTGCCGTAATGCTCATGCTGTTGAGCTGCGTCTACACACACGTCTTGCCTACTGATCGGAGCAACATCTGCTACTTCCCACACCCAATACCTGCCATCCATCACTGCCAATGTTTGCCTATGCTCAGCTTGCAACTCACAGTGTTGCATGTATTACTGCAACTGTCCACACTGCTCTCTCTACGTGTGTTGCGTTCAACTGCTTCACGTGTGTGTGTCTGTCTACAGCTGTTCACGCTGTTCTTTATGCACGCGTATGGAGGACACCTGTGGCCCAGCAAGCAGCAGCAGCTACAGCAAGAGCGAGGGCAGCAGTCAGTCGCAGAAAGCATGCTATGCATGGATGTTCCCTGGCGACGATACTGGCCCTGCCTTTTGCCTTGGCTCATCTTAGAGGCTACACCCTCAGTTGCATGGCTGCACAATGCTGTCAGTGAGTCCCTAAATCTTCCAGCACTGTTTGCTATGACCACAAGGTTTGATGGCGGCAGTTTGACCAGCTGTGAACGTGTGATGCGCCATGGTGCTTCAGGATTGCTGCTGTGTATGTTGTTGGTCAGGACTGGCTTTTGGCTTGATCTGGTAGAAGAGTACAGAGGGCTCCTGCACGGTTCTGGTAGTGCCTCAGCTGGCTTGGCAACAGCCCTGTGTAACACAAGCATGCCAGAGCAGTAGTGCTAACAGTAAGAATATATTAATAGTGGCAGTGGCAGTGGCAGTGGCAGTGGCAGTGGCAGTGACAGTGACAGCGACATTGACCACGACAGGCACATTCTGCTTTGGTGAATCAGCTGAACAAGCCATGTTTGGGATCCTCCAACTTGCAGATTTGTCAGCAGCAATGACATCCTAAGTTGACAATGCTAAGCTGCTTTTGCTGAACACAACACTGTGGCTTTGGATTCTGAACAGCAAGGCTCTTTTGGTTGCTGCAGAGTCACAGCAAGATGACAGCTTTGTGCCTTTCTGTGAGGATGGGGGCATACGCACTTGTGATAAAGATAGGCTCACTCGCATCTCCGTCGATCTGCTTATTGCTTTTGTGCTGGCCTATTTTGGCGTGATATGCTGCATCCTAGTGTACAAGCTCAAGATGTTCAACAGCCTGCCCTACAGCAGAGCCCAGGCTGCCATTGTCTTCTACAGATTCCAGGCAAGGCATCCTCTCATTGCTTGCAGCAGTAGCCAGTCAACATCCAGCACTTGTACAGTGCTTTTTGCATACCTGGTTTCACATAAGTGCATCAGTCCATTACGTTGCAAGCATCAAATGACTTGTTACATTCACGCTCAGCATTCTCAGCATTTTCCCAGTTATTGTCTGTTGACTCCCCTGACGAGGCCTAAAGACAGGAAATGCTGATTCATCGATTCATTGATTATTTGATTGATTGATTGACTGGTTCATTCACAGCCTGCAGGAAACATCACATTCTCTGTTCAATTGCACACAGATTTGCAACACCACAGAGCCTGCAAGACTGACGGTGTTGCTGTGTTCCTTGTTCATGTTGTGCAGGGTCTCATGGGGAGCAGCAGCAATGCCATTGAACCTCACTTAACTTTCAGTCGACTCGCACACTGCTTGCCCGCCTTGCCTGATGTGTGTATATCATGCCTTCTATGAATGGCTGTCAAGGTTCCCTGTTGTGCAGCTGCGGCTGCGTACTGTGGTGATGGCGTCCTTCACGCTTTGCCTGGTGCTGCTGTGGCTGGTGCAGCCCCGCCACAGCTGTGCCAGCTTCCAGTTCTCATGGCTGGGCCTTATGCCCATGCAGGTCCTGCCCCTGCCCTGCCCTGCCCTGCCCTGCCCTGCCCTGCCCTGCCCTGCCCTGCCCTGCCCTGCCCTGCTCATACAGTTTTTGTGCAGCCTTGGTATTTTGTAACGTGTCTTGTCCTTGGTGTTGGTCCCTTGTCAAGACAGGCCGACAAGGTGTTGTGCCGTGCAGATTGTGATGAGCGCTAATGCTTTTGTGATGAGCTTCATGGCCACGCCTCACAACCCACCAGCACATGCTGCAGCATTGCAGGTCTATTTTGGATTTGGTTCAATTCTTGATGTTGTTGCCACAAAACTCAGGCCAACGTTTGCTTTGCGTGCTACACTGGTCATGAGTCAGCCCTTCCTTTTGCTTTTCCAGCATGCCTGTTACTTAGAATGGATGGCCCTGGCTTGGCTTATGAGAACAGGCTTTGCATGCAGTGACAACACAAATGATGTGCCATGGCAGCAGCACATTCAATGCTTTTCCTTGCAAAAGAAAGCATGTTGCTGCTCATGAAGATGGCAAGAAATCATGGGACAACGCAGGTGTCATGCATTGTGGCAGAAACAGTGTGTTGCCGTTTGCCATGTCATATGGCATGTGATTGTGGCACATAACAGGTTGGCATGGCATTACCAGGTGTGGCTGCAAGAGTTTGCATGGGCAGAGCAGGATGAGGATACGATGCTTGCAGCTCGTGGTCTAACCCTGCCAGCACAGTACAAGCAGCAGCCGCTGTTCTGCTTTGAGACCATGATGCACATGCTCTACTGGAGCTGCCTCGCATATGAACACAAGCGGGTGAGTCTGCAGCACACACATGCTGCAAACTTTGCCAGCAGAAAAACCATTCGGTTCCTGCTGAAGCGACGATTGAGAAACTCTGCTGGCTGTTGATGTTCCTCTTCTTGCTTTGCTTTTTTTGCTGACCGGCAGCGACCTTTTAGCTTGCACACCACACCTTGCTTTCAGCAGCAGGCTACATGAGACTGTTGAGGCTGTTTTCTTAGCAGCCATGACACTCTTGACACTCTTGAGGCTGTGGTTTTAGCAGCCATGACAAGTTGCTGCATTGCAGGCACTTCCAGCGCCGAAAGTGAAGGGGTCCAAGCGCAATACGACCACCCACAGGCTAGATGAAGAGCAGACTCCACCACAAGCAGCTTATATGCAGCCACCAAGAACAGTTCTGGACCTGCCAACTGGCCTGAGCCTGTATGGACTCACGGACAGTCAGCTGTTCTGGGAAGCGTGTCAGCGCTGTCTTCCCAGATGAGCCCAGACACGCTTCTGCCACAGCAGGAAGGTTGTCAGCATTCTTTAACAGCCCAATGCCTGCATCACCCAGAAAAAACTCTGAGGCCTCTTGTGACTCTGGGCTCTCTGCCTGTCTGGACGCAGCACTTGCTGACAGCCCTACCTCCTCTGTTGGCACACAGGCTTCTGCTGAACAGAGCCTCACCAGATCTGGCCTCGGTGCACAGTCTCCTGCTGCACCAAGCTCACCATGCAGCTCAGGCCATGTCAGAGGGGCTGATCAGGGAACAGCCCTGAGTGCCTCAGCGTGCCAGGCAGAGGTCCTGTCACCCAGCTTTAATCTGAACTTCCTGACCAATGCAAACCTGGTCAGGCTAGATGCACATGCTCTGCAGCATGATGCTGCCTCAATCACCGCCAAGTTTGAGGACAGCCTACATCTGCTGGACCACTGCTCTGAGATGCATGGTCTGCAGAGGGCACACTCTGCGAGGCCATATGCTTCCCTTCACAGCAGCTCTGATGACACAGCAGGGCATGTGAGCGTTGCTGCAGAGGGCTCCAGCTTCATGGGTGAGAGCAAAATGACTGGCCTGCAGCAGCCAGGCTTTGCTTCTGCCCTGTATCAGTCTTCTCAGAGCAACTCAGTGACCAGTGAAGACGGCCTACTTGCTTCATCAGGGCAGGGCACTTTTGGAGACACCCCAAACACTGCTCATGCTTGGGCGCCTCTTGGTCCAGACAACAGCCCAGAAGCTGCTGAGGGCATCAAGGACCTTAGGTATGCCTTTGTAACTGCTTGGTCTTACGGCATTGACATTGATTCCCAGCTGTCTGTGTGAGTCAATGACAAATGTATCATTATTTCAGAACATGCTTGCAGTTTGATGTCTGCATCACATGCCTGCAGTTTGATAATTGCATCAAATGCCACATGCCAAAGCCCTTGACCTTCAGTCTGAGCAATGATCACAGCAGCTCTCCCCTTGTTGTTTCTGGTACGAAAGGAGGCTGACCATTGCAGCATTTCCTGCAGGGTCAGCATGCATGGGGTCCTGTCTCAGTTAACTTTCCAGGATATGGAGGGCATCCTTTTGAGTGAAAGTCCATGAGCTGGACAAGGTTGGGACAAGCTGCAAGCTGGGCCCTTTTAACTGACAGCTACTGCACTATACTTTTGACTGTACATGTCTGCAATGAATAAGCTGACAGAACTTTTGATTGACAGCTGCTGCACTATACTTTTTGACAGTACATCTGCAACGAATAAGCTGACAGAACTTTTTATTGACAGCTACCGCACTATATTTTTTTACTGTACATGTCTGCAATGAATAAGCTGACAGAGCTTTTTGTTGACAGCTAATGCACTATACTTTTTGACTGTACATGTCTACAATGAATAAGTTGACAGAAGTTTATGGCCTATATATATGGCCTACATAATATATATTATATTTATGTTATTTCGTAGTAATGATCAATGGCTCTTTCCAATCCCGAAACGTCTATGACACTTTCAGCGCAAATAGCCTTGAAACCAAAGTCGAATGCGTATACCAGCTTTGTATCGACGGAAAGCCTCCGTGTTCCTCTTCACTTATCAACATGTCACAGCAAGAGGAAACCGAGCCCAGTCGTGAAGAGCAGCGCACCATGTACGCAAAATACACAGCGTGTCGTGATCACGCCCGTGCAGCCGTGCTGGAGTCCAAAGAGTACACGAGCAAGCTGAAGGCCGCGGAAGCACAGTCCAAAGGGATATATCGTCGCTTGCAGCATCTCAGAAAAGAGGTCGAGGCCCAGATCGACGATACATGCGCCCAAAGCCTGAAACCTGTGCAAAAACTGTGCAACATTGCCTGTCAGACCGAACTTGACAACTATTGGAAGGCGATGGAGTGTTTGCGCGAAGCATGGCGGAACCGTGCAGAAGAGCCAATCGATTTCCAGCGCGTTCTCCTTCTGAAAGCGCAGACAAGCCCAGCCCGGGAGCAGTTTCACCAGTGTTCACACAACTTTTTTGCCAAGCTACGTTCAGAGACGTGACTTTGACAAGGATGTCATTACCTCAAAGAAACTCAGACATTACTTGTCTGCAATCCGGTGGGCAGCCCATGCCTTCTGATAGGGGTGCTGTTTCTGTCCTGGAAGTTGGTGCAATTGTGAAATCCCTGCTTTAGCGCACCCATGACTATGCCATGCATTGTCCTAGGGCAGCCCCTTCTGTTGGGGTTGTTGCATGCATATACCATCATGGGTTTCAAGCTTTTTGCAAGCACAGGCAGTTTTGTCAGCTGCCCGTTTCTGGTAACCGCATGCAGCGATTTCTACAGTCTAGACTTGGCTGTCATCAGTTGCCAGTTGTTCTTGGCCATTTGCTGGGGGCCGGCATGTTGCCAGGGCCGGTAGGGTCTGCACGCATTGTGGTAGTGTGGCCGTTGCAGATGAAATGCACATGACTTTTTGAATGTTCAGCTCTCCACGCACTTAGACAGCAACATGATCCTTTGTTTTTCACAGATACTCACATCATGAGGTCCTTTTCCTGCACAACAAGATCACATACAATTGTTCAAGTTTGTTCTAAGCTGTCTTGATATCCTTCAAATTTGACCTTATCTTCTTCTGTATGTGATCAGACTTGCTGGCTGGCTACAGCATTGTAATATCTCTCTCTCTCTCTCTCTCTCTCTCTCTCTCTCTCTTTTATGGCAGTCATAAATACTGTTAAGCTAGGAACCGATGGGTTTGCCATACATCCTGGCAATCAGCTAAATCAGAATGCTGTAACATGTTCTTGCCTCTATCTGCCATTAGGCAGTTTATAAACCGCTCCAAACTCCCTGTACCACTTCAACAATGTCTAGCCGAAACCAAAGCCCTTTGACTCCTGAATTGCTCTGGTGAAAGCAGCTGTCAACTCCTGCGCTGATGAGTACCGAGGCATGTTGAGCTGGAAGAAGCATGTGTGGGAAGTGGGTAGACCTTGGGAAGATGCCTGCAGCTTCAACTTGCTGGAAAGCTCCTGGAACCCACCTGTAGCACCAGCCAGGGTCCGTGCCAATGTGGCACCACATGCAGGGGTGTAGACTGTTTTGTGTGCATCCAACATGAGTTGTCTACAACAGCTATGATCCAGGCACTTCACCAGGCTCTGCAAATCCGTTTATCTTGGGGACGTGCATCTGAGATCCAATCTATCAAGGGATCCAGCATGAATTGTGTGCATGCAGCGCCGTTGACAACAGGTGTGCACAAAGCAAAGTGCAGATCTGATGCACCTGCTGGTACTGTTGACGTGGAGGTCCAGAAGCACAATAGTTGCCTGCGCTGGTCATCATCCATGTCTGTAACCATCTGCCAAAACCAGTCTAGCTCCTGCATGACAAAGGATGCAGTACAGCTTTGCAAATCAATCGATAAATGTACATTTCTTGTCTTTAGGACTCATCAGAGGAGTCAACAGACAGTAACTGGGAAAACAACATACACTAAGCACTAAACTTTCAAGCCATTCGACAATAGTAATGTATAGACTGCAGCAGGGCACATGTCTCGACTGATAGACAGGGTCTATCACATGATGCCAGAGTTTCCTGCCAGGTGATTATGCATTGCAGCCGACCCGGAAGGTTCCACTCTGACTGACTGCGCTCTGGTAGGGCTACTACTGCATTAAGCCAATATCTTGCAACTACTGGCTACAACTAGCGTAGGTGTAGCAAGTACTCACAAGATGTTGGCTTGATGCTACAAAGCACCGACCAGAGCGCATCTCAGAGGGTGCATCCTCTCTGGCTGGAGCAAAATGCAACTTCTTACTATAACTAGCCTCTCTGCTACTACACAGGCTATGCCGGCACATCAGATTCTTGAAGTCAGATCAGGAAACATGTTGCGTTGAAGCAAGCTGCTATGACTCTGCACCTCACATGCACAATTCCACCCACCAGACAGCATCTCAGCCACTATTCATTCATGAGTTACACATGCAGAAGAGACACCGCCAACCGCAATTTGCCATGCCTTCAAATGCGTGCAACAAGCACAGGTCAGCCAGGAACCTACTTGCTGCGCATTCTGATACCAGAAATCCTTTGTAACAGTGGCTTGCCTCCAGTCATCTACATCCAGAGGAGCCAGCGTTCCGGCCAGATGCCGCCCAAAATCCCCCACAACCATGGGACGCAACACCAGCTTGAGGTCATTCAATGTTTCATTGTCTGTATCATCGAACCACATGGGCCACTCGGATATTATGCACAGACCCTCTAGGAAATGTCCCACCTGTGTAATCAAGCCACAGACTGGGTGTGACTTGTGTCTTGGGAGTTGAAGAAGTATAGCAAGGACACGATGTGCAGATTCTTTGGACAGACTGTGAGTCCAGGCACTGCGGTCTTGAAAGAGTGCAGCAAATGCAAACGCGACTGTTGAGAGCGGCGAGTGAGGTAACATGCCCAAAGCTTGACCATGTATGACAGCAGGATATACAGCTTGATGCCTGATGTGCATGCCTTTTCGGTTGCACACCCTGTAATTTGTTGCCCATGCAGCCAAAACAGGACCTCTACAGAAGCTACTCAGGTCTGATGTACCACAGCAAACCTGACCACAGCAAAAAACACGATGAATTGAATGATTTTCTGTGCATGCAGCAGCCATGAGTTCTAGCCCTACTGCCCATGAGGCAATGCACAGAGTGGATGCTTATGGAATGATCACCTGCTCACTGCAGTCAAAGAAGTAATGGAACAAGCAATCCAGATACTTCTTTCTGTTTGCAAGCGTCACTGGCTGTCCCACAGGCTCATCTGCAAGTGCAGCCAAGAGCCAGTCAGCTGAAGAAGCACAATCCAACAGTCTCAAGCAGCACTTACTGCTCAGGAATGGCCAACTAACTTGTGAGCAGCTTTCTGATGCAGTGGTGTCTTTTGTTGCTCTGTCAATCAATTTGGGCACGTTGCTGTAAGCTCCCATCAACACCCCCTATGTCAAGACGAGCAGCTGCAAGACATGCTGCACATGTATGTTCTGCGCACTGCTTGCTCATGCACTTACGGCGTCATTACAGTCATTACACCGTCACCTGCAGCATTGAGCAAAGACACAGCTTACCTGAACCCTGTAATGCAAAGGCTTCACCATTTGGAGACTCAAATGTGAGATCCATAGCTTGCAACTCTTCCTCAGAAGCTGACTTGATTGCACACATGGTGCAGTACAGCTGGGGGTCCACCTCTTGGAAGTCCTCCAGGCTGACTGGCCTGCCAGACATCATCTTGAGGCAAGCATTGGACAGCCTGATGCCTATTGGACACCGGTAGCAGATTGCCAGACCTGTGCAGCAACAACCAACTTAGAAAAGAAAAGAAAAGACTACACATTTTGGCGTCAATGTAACGAGAAGCCAAATATCACACTGGGCTGCCCAAAACATCCAATTGACAGACTGCCCATCATCATTTTCTGAACTTATGGAACTCCTTTTTGTGCAGGTTCAATCGCGCACCGCCCTGAAGAGCGCCATGTACAAGGGTCTTTGTTTGAGTCTACCAACAGCCAAGCAATTGTGGTCAAGCAAGCACCGTCATACTTCCATAGCATCAAGACAGATCCTCAGATGGGTTTTGTACAACAGGCGCCCGCTATGAGAAGCAGTGCAGCTGAAAGTGTGCTGGGAAGCAGACCTGCTAGCATGCCAGCTTGTCTCAGTGTGTAAGGCCCATATGGCCATTCATCCCCAGCCTGCCCATCAATACGCTCTGGTGAACGGATGGGATGCACTGTTGCTAGGTCCCCAGGGCACGGCTGAAACACACCTCCCAGCTTCCCAAACATGCCCTTGGTGAACAATGTGAGCCATTCCTGCATTGCATATGGCTGACTATGTGATGTGAGCCATTCCTGCATTGCATATGGCTGAATACATAATGTGAGCCATCCTTGCATTGCATATGGCTGACTACATGGTGTGAGCCATCCTTGCATTGCATATGACTGACTACATGAAGTGAGCCATCCTTGCATTGCATCCTGCTGGTGGCAAGACACATGCAGAAAGCTTGACACTGCATCAATAGTGTGCATGCACACCGTGTGATGCAAGACCAGAAAGCGGTAGCTGCCAAGCTGAGGATTTGAGTATGTATGGGCAGAAGACAGTGCAGCAGATAAGCATGCACATTCATCAGACAGTCTCAGTGTTGCTGCCGACACAGCTTAAAGCTGCAAAGGTGTGAAGCTTGTCTGGCTGGCTGGATGCCTGTCAACTCAAGACAAAACTGTTGCTTATCAAGCTCTGTCTCGAGTTGACAGCCATGGAAAGCTGTCCAGAAAGTAGAGACAGCATACTGGCAGGGCTGCATGATTCAACACAGCAGTGATGACATGACATACCTTCATGACCCCACTGCCCTGCCCCATCTCATCCTTGAATGTGATGAACAGGCCCCTGCATGCCACATTGAAATCAGCCGATGTAAGACTAGCCGCAAGAGTGAGGATGGCAGCTGCCATGCAAGCTGCAAGACCAGGCAGTGCAGCGCTGGTGCGAGCCCACAATATGAGCATCATGTACTGCGTATATGAAGATCAGGATGCAAGCTGCCCTGAATGCAGGCCGACTCACAATGGATGCAACAAGTATCACATCTTGCAGGACAGATTTGTCTCTCCACAGGGGCTAGCTAACACTGAGCAGAGCAACATTGCAAAGGCAAGGTGTGGAGCGTCAAGGAGCCACACCTGCTGATGTTCGCGTTAACCGATGCACTGAAGACATCCTCACGCGGCACTACTAGCTCATGGTGGTGGGGCTCCTCAAGAAAGTTTGCCTCAAGTGAGAGATCAGGAAACAGCTCATGCAGATACTGCTTGCGGAAGCTGTCTGGTAAGTACTGCTGCAGCTCGTTGCTGTCAGAGGTGACTGCGCGGTGCAACACGCCACCTGGCTTCAGATCTGCCACCTGCAAGCAGCAGAAAACAGAAGAAAAGTTTTCGCTTTTCAGCAATGAAAACGGGAGCCTCCTAAGGCGGCAGCCCGGAGCTTGTTGTACAGATCCTATAAGCAGCAAGAGTGCCCCTACTAAGCAATCAAAGAGGAGACAACATGCTGTTGGCAGCTGTCAATAGCAATTAGATGTGGTGACATAGCTAGTTGAGGCGGCAATCGAGAGCTACTGTGCAATGTGGTCTGCATGATCAGCACATGGTAAAGAGCTGAGCTGGCAGGCAGCAGCAGACACATGCAGCGGAGTCGTATGTGCATTGCACATGCAGATTAATGTATGGCCAATCTCGTACCTTGAGAACAGCTTTTACTACTGGCATAGTCAGGAAGTTAGGCAGACATTCCTTTAGCTTGTGGTACTTCTCAGATGGGATGTGGGTGCTGTCAAAGGAGGCATGGGACAGAGCAAGGATGCCAGGCAACAGTGCTGTCAGGTGTTGGCGCAGGACCAGGGGAATGGCTGGCGTGTATGGGTTGGTGTTAGGGTCTTGCACAGGCTCCCCTGTGTAAGGGTCATTGGTGGTGCTGGTTGGGGGTATGCCCAGCCGTATGCATGTTGCCGCAAACCTCTCCACAGCTTGACATGTCCTGCATGTTCAAGACAGGTTCACGATGGCAATACCTGCACACGTATACACTGACGCTGCAGGTAGCAGGTCCTTAGACCACACACTGGTCACAATCAACCAACGGTGTCCTTGCGTCAGCAGCTAATTACCTTCTGAGACGGTGTTCTTGTGACTCAGGACATTGCGGAATGGCTAATGGCAGATGTCGAGCAAGTTAGCTGATGGACAAGCAAGAATGCATGACACGGTGTGCACACTGCAGACACCTTTGCAAAACAGCAACTGGAGTTCTGCAAGCACAATGGTTGAAGTAAGGTTCCGGTTCAGTGATGGCAGCACAGTTCTTACTCTGTCAGCATCTTCAGCATGTTGACGAAGCTCTGCAGCATGTAAAGCATGTCTGTCACACCCTCATGGGTGAGGTGGTGCTGCAGGGCCATGAACACCCCAACCATGGTAGACCAGGCAGCTGTCAGCTCCAGACCAAATGCATTGTCATCTGGCTTGATGCTGCGTGAAGTGAACTCAGAGACCTGCTCTTTGACTGTCTTCAGCCCATGTGTGATGATCTGCAGTACGCACATGCAGTGCTGGTGTCTGTGATTCAGCTATTGAACTGACAGTAGGTGACTTCACCTTTTTGACAGCTGTGAAATGTGCAAGTGCTCACAGTATATTGCACTTGCTGATGTATCTGCAATCACATGAAGTGGTTGGACAAACAGGCAAGGCGTGGCAGGCGCAAAGTCTTGACACAGAGCCTGCCTGCAACTCTCAACCAATAGCCTGCTGTTATCATGAAAATGATTAGAGACAGAAGACAAGCAGTACCAGCGGACACAGTGTATGTACAATTACCCAGAACCCAGAACCCACACACCCTGTGCAGATCACTTGTCACAAAAGATCCTGGTACATGCCGACAGCACAGATGTCATACCTGAGCAGCAGCAGTGATGCATCTGGATAGCTGCATGACTGCGTGATGCTGTGCAGATCTGTCAAAGCAAGAAGAAGGAAGCAGGTCGCTCCAGGAACTCCAAGGCTGATGTAAGGTATCCAGAATCTCGCCCAGTTTCTGTAGCTGTCTCCATGTTGTCTGATCCTCATACAATTTGGCTGAACCAGACTGAGCAATGGTCAGTTCTGTGATCAGGAAAAAGACCCAAGGAAACAGAGTAGAGTCCTTTTTCTGGCGTGACGTCCACATTGCTGTTGTGGTGTAGCCCTCAATGCTGACCAGCCTACAGCAAGCTGCCCAATGAAATCCGCTTAGGCCAGGCCGCAAAGACCTGGTTTTAGAATAGCACATGCTTGCCAAAACCTGCAGCACAAAGTGATCAAGAAACGGGTATCTGCGCATGCACTACAACAGCAATACTGACGGCAGTAATGCGCAGGCACAAAGCACAACTGAGACAGGAGCACAGAGCTGCCTCCTGCAGCATGTACTGAAAGCATGTTGAGCTGATACTGCATGCGCGACGGAGAGGCTACGCTCAGACACAATACGCTAGGCATTGAGACAGTAGAGTACATGGACTGCTCACGTACCGGGATAGAGTCAGTTTCAAGGAAACTCAGCAGCTTAGCTTTGCTGGAGTACCCATTTTCGTCAACATAGTGGGCGCCTAGAAACTTGTGATGCTCTTCACTTGCAAGCTTGCACTTCTCAGAGATTGCATCAGACATTGGGATGCAGCCCTGGGGACCAGCAGCCTCTGAGAGTGTGTGATAGGAATCATGCAGCCCATAAAACAAAGTCTCCAGCGCTGCAATTGCCTCCCACCTGTCATGTATACACAAACAGTATGGATGTGTATGCGCTCAGACTGTCAGCCAGGAGTGTAAGGTAAAGTTGAGACCATGTCTGTGTATCTGTGCATGCATGCAAATAGAGCCTTGGGAGATGTGGATGCATGTATGCACTGTGGCTCAAACACTCTGCACAAAAGATTGCCTGCACTGTGACTCAGCTCAAAGGGGTGAGACACACTGTTGCTCATGGCCACATGTTTGGATCACGGAAAAGCCAGTTGAGAATTTGGATCTACACAATGCATCTGTCATGTACTTTGTTGCAATCTGAGCAACAGCTTCTCGGCAACAGCCACACAGTAACAGCCAGTCAGCAACAGCCATGCAAGGGTATCTGCAACAACCTGTCAGCTCTATCAGGCCGCTCTAGACTGATTGTGTATCCCTCACGGAGCTGAACTTCAGCCGCTGTCTGGTGCACATCCTGCTGTATTCGACCTCTGCAGTGCAACTGGACCTCTTCCTTGGTACCCTTGCAGCCCTGACTTGCAAGCCCCTCCACAATGCTCCAGAGCTGCTGTGACTCTGTTGCCTCTGCACAGCACCGTCAACTCCTGTGTTTACCTGGGTGTCGGCAAGGTGTCTGGTTGTGACTGTATTGATGCCTTCACATTTAATGATTCATCATGAATTTGAATTTGTGTGTACCAACAACACAGTGCGCTGCACATTGCAGGCAATGCAGTCGAGCAGGAGTACTGACCTGCCACGAACAAGCGCGAATCTGTGTCAATGACAAATACAGTAAACTTCTTCGTGTCGGAAGCTGTAGCTGCAGCAGTATCGTAGCTGCTGTCTGCTCCCTGGCTTGTTTCAGATGGGTCGGTAGCATTCGAAGGGTCTCGTGTGCTATCCAAAATTGTGTGAAGTTTGGGCGGCTCCTGGCACTTATCAGCTTCCCCAGCAAGCTTGGGCTTCTTTCTTGCAGGCTCACCGGCAGGCATCGTTTTGGGTTGTGCGACTATGTCCCCCCTCTGAAATGCAAGGCGGTTGTGAGCGATCGGCTGATTAAACTCGCCTCGGGTGTGCGAACATGCTTACCGGCGCTTGTTGCTTCTATCTTCACACGTTCCTCAGCCTGTCGACACTACTGAGTTTTCCTCAGATACCGCCAACCATGGCCTGGCGACTCAAGCACCACCTGTCATGCTAACACAGTAGCCAGCACAGCATGCTGTGACGGCATCAGCGGGCCTTTTAGGCTGACACCTCTGGTAGCGTCAGGTGAGTGATGAAGCAGCGGTTGTGCACCGAAACCAGTGCCGAGAACCATGTCGATGACGCATGACTGCTATGCATGCTCTGCGTGATTGGCCTACTTGTTCATGTTCTGGTGACCCCCACAGGGATTTCAGCTTCCTACTCGTCTCTGAGATGTGCCCAAATGTACCTTGTTTCCCCCAGACAGCATGGCATATGGGTGATCTTACTTGCCTGGGGCTTCGGCGTCGCGGCAGCTCTACAGCCTAGCTCCAGCTTTGTACACACTCAGTGCCCGGGTCATCGCCCCATCTACGCGCCGCTCATCGAGCATCAGCTTTCCAGATACAGGCTTGGCGAGCCACTGACTGTGGAGGGTGTGTTGCAATTGATAGGAGACCGGAACAGCAGCAAATCACAGATCCTCGTGGTCAATAATGTTGTCTTCACTAGAGTTGCTCCATACGGCAACATGCAGACCTACTATATCCCATTGTCCAGAAGGTTGAGCGGGAAAGCAGTGCTGCCAGATCTTATGCTGGCGAGCAACTTTTTCGACCTTCCTGAGGACGACATCGCTCGCGGTGGTGGGCCATGGTTCGGATACTGCAACATGCCGTTTCTGACTACCAACCTCCTTCTGCCCGCTCATGAAGGTGTTTCGTCCCATCTACATTGTGGCATGAATTGTGAGCCGTTCACCAACTTGGACAGGCGAAAAGGAAAGGCGATTTTTCTCGGTAGTAGCACAGGCTGGGCATCTGGTCATAGGCAGGCAGCCATCTTGGCTGGCATTCTGTATAATGAGTCTGTATACAGTGGGTACACCAAAATAGTTGATCTTCCAGCAGAAGACACCATAGAAGAGGACCATTTGGCTTTGCCCCATGAGACAAAGCCAAAGATGAGCTTAGCAGACCAGGTCATGGGATATAAGTACGTCATCAATGCAGATGGGCACTGTGCAGCTTTGCGCTTGCGTCAACTTCTTGCTTCTGATTCCGTTGTCCTTTGGGTAGAGTCAAACCAGATTGAATGGTTTTATCCACTGCTGCAACCCTTTGTGCATTACATACCAGTCCAGTTTTATGCACAGGCAGCAGCCCATAATCCTTTGCCTGACCTTGTAGAAAAGATAGCATGGGCTGAAGCAAACCCCAAAATCATGGCAAACATTATGCATAATGCAAACAAGTTTGCAACAACCCATTTGTCTGAACACGCCATATCCTGTTATTCATTGCAGCTGCTGGATGAACATGCTCGCCTGTTCAGTGATGCACATAAGTTGAAAGACATAGTCAAAACCGGTGGGTTTAAACGCAAACATGAACATACATAAAATGTTGTGCTCTTGTTGCTAACTATGTTGCAATTTTGAGCAAGTTGAATATGTACTGTAGCCTTGTCCTGGTCTGGCAGCCCTATACTGCAGCGTTTGCTACATGCATATATGAATATTTAACTGCATATTCATTTGTGGGAATCAGCAGCACCACTCACAGGACGCTTTTCACAGTACTTGCAGCCATCGACTGACCGCACAACCAATTGCAGTACCAACTGCATAGCCCAAGCTGCCAGTCAGCATTGCTGGGCGAACCATGTGTGGCCAGCCCCTAGAAGCTGCCATGGCAGCTGCTGTTGCTGGACCACCAACATTGGCATTTGATGCAGTGAGGACTACCTATTGAAAGAACACAGTCTTTGTTAGCCACTTCCCATGGTGACTCATCTGGTCACACGCGCAAAGAAAGCACCTGGTAATTTTCAAGGATACTGGGGTCCCAACTTGCTGTGCTGTTGGCAAACACTGACAGAGAGACCAAGACACGCCAACAGTAGTATAAACAGCTGGCAGACAGCAAATCAGCATGTATGAAGGTGCATCACCTGCATGGGTAAGCCAGCAACGACATAGCCGCCAAAGATGATGACAGCCAGGTGCACTGATAGCTGAATGGCAATGAAAGCTGTGAGCCAGCCCGTGCTCCACAGGGCTGACAAAGAGCCTGCCCCAGCCCCAATGGTGGCAAAGAACAACAGCATTAGCGCCCCTCCTAGTGCTTCTGATCCTGAAGTGCAATACACAGCCTTCATGATCAGACCCTGAAACACCAGGCACAGGGTTCATGACTTGAGTTTATAAATGCACCTGGACACAGAGAAGCCTTGCTGCATACTTCACCAGAGGCACATGTTTCCTTGCAACCACAGGCTGGTCTTTCCACAGCTCTCAACATGAAAATGGCATTGGGCCATCAACAAATGTCAGGAACTCAGCAGCTGCTCAGAGACAGTGGTGAAACACACTAAATCAGTAGCTTTTTTCAATCCCCAAAACATCTGTTTGAGTCAGAAACGTCCATTCTGCAGTGGAAATTTAAACGCAGAAACGTCTGGGGACAGTAAAAATGCGTTTCTACGTTGCAGAGATGATAGATAAGCATGACACACCTGTAAAAGGTGATGCGGAAGAAGCACCAGCTCTGGCATTGATGCTGGTGCCCACTGATGCAAACAGTGACGCCACTACAGCCATGGCTGCTAAGTTGATGCTGGACAATCCCACAGCACCAGCCAGACCCTCTCCAAATGCACATGCAGCCACTCCAAAAGCCAGTGCAAGCGCAATGCTTTCTACAGTGGGAGAGGCAGCAATGGCTGTTGTTGAGACACTTGCACTGACCGCATGTACTGCAGCGTCTGCGCTAGTTGCTCCACTCACCATGTCTCCTACAAAGCATGAGCTGTCAACAGCTGTCATCAATCAGCTGCTTGATGAGTCACTTGCACACTGCTGCAAATTGCAAGGTGCCACTGTCAGCTGAGGGGAACACGTAACAAGTCTATGCAACAAGACTAGCAGCAGGAGCAGGACCAACACTGCATGTATGTGCTCAGATAAAGCCAATCCAAAGCAACTCATGTCATGTTGGTTGCCATATGTGCAAACTGACCCATATCAGCACCACGGGCATCCTGAGCATGATGCTGATGGCTGCTTGCTTCCACTGCAGACTTCACTCCACGACCAGCAGCAGCAGCAGCCACAGTAGGAGGGCTGTGTGCTGAGTCTATCATGTTCTTGGCAGGTATGACCATGATTGCAGTCAGGTAAGCAGCCATCGCAATGTTGTCAGCTGCCATGCTGGCAGCAAGCAGGGGCCCAGGCGCCAGTCCCAGGGACTGTGACACAGCCGCAAAGTTGACTGAGCCGCCTATGTAGCTAGCGCACAGTGCTGAAGCCACCTGTGCAAGACAGATCCAACAGTTTGCAGCAGTACGGGGGACTCGCATCTTTGACTGTTCATCTGTGACTATTCATCTTTGGTCACTCCAGCAGGTGCAAACCAGGCTGCAGTCTGTAAGTCAGTGCAGTGACAGCATCCCAAGACTGCTGCTGAACTGGCATTTAGCATGGAGTGTGATATGCTGTGTGATTACCTACAAGTTGAGGGCATACGCAGGGACACAAGTACTCTTGTATGAATGGTTTGCTGATGGTAATCACATTTGAGACAAGAAGCCTGCATAGCAGGGAGGGATGATGGCAGAAACACATGTGGCATGCTGAGTCAGACATCAGTATTGCTCGTTTGCCTTGCCAGACAACATGAGAACTTGAGAGCTGACCTTGTAGCCATCAGGCCCCAGTCTTGTACCTAACACCAGCCAAGCAACAATGGTACCAACAACAGAGCCAACAGCTCCAATGACAAACGCTCCAAAGGTGCTGCTTGCAGCGCTCAGAAGCCTGCATGCACAGTGCTCATGACATGAACACATTGAGACTACACAGCCATGTCGCTGTTGCTGTTGTTTCAAGGTCAGCGTGCTGTCTGAAGATGATGTGTGCAGAGATGCTGCTGTCACAGTGCTGCAGTGTGCCAAATGTACAAGGAGAATGACAGGACAAAGACGTATTCAAGGCAAGACTTGCAACAGCTTGATTGGCAGAGTTGCTACTGGCTGACATGGTGAGGGACTTACTGCCGCAGGTCAGATTCAAGAAGGTACAGAGCCGCACCCAGTGGCATAATGTATGTCCAGATGACATCATACGCTGGGCAGGTGACTGGTAGGACGCCGCCAGCTGACAAGGCAAGTGCCAGTAGCAGTGAGAGCAGAGGTGCAGATACCGCAGAACCAAATGAGGTTCTTTGCTCCAGTACCTACAAGCAAGCACCAGAAAGTAGCAATCATGCAGCAAGGTAAGTGGATACATAAGCACCATACATACATCAACACTAAAGCTTTGGCGCCAAGACAGCCAACACAGTTCACATATATTTTATGGCATTGAACCATATTGTACCTGACCGCCAGCAGCACAAGCTGACAAAGCAGCCCACAACGACCACCCTTCCTGAACCAGAGCACGGGCAGCTACATTCCTGACCGACGGCTGCCGAAGACGACCGGGTCGCTGCGTTCCTTTGTAAAGCCGATGGCCCGCTCTGTAGGATTGGCTTGGCAAGACGCCTGTGCGTCGGACCGAGTCCAAACGCAATGGACGGCGAGCACACCCCTGCCCCTGTGTATGTGAAGCCGGCACGACACCGTCGGAACAGTTAAAGCTGACTCCGACAGCAACCAAGCCTTGCATGTTCACAGGTTATGCCATTATGATCACAGAACAGACCGATGGAGCTTGTACCAACCGCAGCGGTACATCGATCGTACAACTTGCTTAATGACGTACACCGAGTATTTGCGCAGGCAACTGTGCCACGCATGTTGCACAAAGTCAGTGCAAATCGATTTTGGCTTCGGAGCCAGAGCATGATATCATGATACGCGCTCCGTTTGAATTAAACGAGAGCTCTTTGCAAAGTGCCGTATGCATTTGCAGCGACTGCACGGTGTTCGGTCCAGCTGTTGACGGAAGTGAGCCGCAGAGTTTGCATTTGAGGGCTAAGTACTTCTGCCACTCCGACAGCTTCGTCACCTACCGATCGATCGGACACCGATCGTGTCTCGAAGTTTCGGCATGAGCGCCAGCTGCAGAGTACGCCACCTCACGTGACAGCTTGTATTCTTGAGTTCCGACGGTGGCAAAATGGGTGCTGCTGGAACAGAGTCTCCAGCAGGCCTTCTTGCCCCTTGAAGACCCAGGCTGCGAGCCAAGACACCAGCTGCTGTACTAGAGGACTGGTGCTGCAACCTCTAGCAGCACCACGAACACAGCGAGACAAGTGTTGACATTTTCGTGGGTTCCTTACAGACTGATGACAAAAAGAGTGGTCAAGTCTTCTGCTTTCCAAGCCTGCTGGCATGAGCAGCAGCAGCATCATAATGCCATACCAGCAATGGGCTCTATCAGCCTCGCTTTGACAGATATGCTGCCATCAAATGGCTTGCAAGGTTGCAGTAAAGCAAGGCAGAAAGGCGTTCTGTTTGGAGCGTCTGCTCTTCGACCCTTACCACACGTTGAGCAGGAAGATGCTGCAACCGCGTCAACATCACTGCGCACGCACCACTTCAGATCTGCTCAGTCAATCAGCTTGGACTCCTTCCAACTGCCTGACAGGAGTACAGTGCACAGTCAGCAGCTACTCTTTGCATCTCTGTCCTCAGCGCAGCGCCCACCAAAGCGAAAGCGCAAAATGGCCAGCATCGCATCAGATATTGCAGCGGCTCCAGCAGTGCACACTCACAGCAAACCTACTTTGGTCATGGTGCTTGCTCACAACTCAGCCAGAGCATTGGAGTCAGAAGCAGATGAGCAGGACCTGCGCGGCAATGCCAGAGCAAAATTTGCTGCAGCTGGGCAAAATCTAAAGCAGTCTGCCTTGCAGCTTCCTCGGCAGCTACGACGGCTGCTTGCTGGAGCCTTTGCAGGTCAGAATGCACAACAGCTGCAGCTTCTTGCAACGCTTCTTGCTGCATTCCCCTTTCCCGCACATCAAATGCTGCCTCACATAACATCAAGGCAATGCCCAACATTACACGTTGCAGCAAATGTAGTTGTCTGTACCAAAATGTGTTGTTGTACATGCGTGCCATATTGCAACCACTAGGGTCAGAGATGCATCATGCTATGAGACAGCTCATATCGCTGTCTGCAACTGTACTTTCCTTGATTCCTGGTCTATTGACGCACAGGTGCATTGTCCAAGACCACCATTGCTCCTATAGAGACTATACGGATGCAGGTCATGGGCAACAAGGTGTGAGTCCTGCTGAACGCCTGTCGTGGTTGTATGTCTGCCTGTATGATATCTGACTGCAATTGATCAACCACTCAGTTCATTACAAGCATTTCGCTCAGCTGGAATGAAGGCATGCAGAACGGAATCAGAATGATGTGACTGCAGGGCACTGTCATGGAGTCCATTGCACGCACATGGGGGCGCAGAGGCGTGCTGGGTTTCTTCAGTGGTAACTCTGCAGGTACTGTAAGCTTGAGCAGTCAAGCGAAACTGCTTTTTGACTCCGTATGTTGCAGGAACAGGCAGCTGCAATGTACCTGCCCTTAAATTCCTTTGGCCTTACATGCTTCTGGCCTTGCTTTGGAAGCCCCTTAAGATAGTGCATGAGAACTCATCCCTGCTCAGATGCATGCTGGAACTGTTCACAGGCAGCTGCAATGTACCTGCCTTTACATGCAATATGGCTTGATGCTGAAGCGCTTTAGGAAAGTGCATGAGAATCGATTCCTGCTCGTATGCGTGCTGCAAATCTTCACACCTTGAGTGCAGACATTCTGAGAGTGATGCCATCAAAAGCGATAGAGCTGGCAGCCTTTGATGCCTACAAGAAGCTGCTGAGTCATGAGGGTGATGATGGCAAGCTGATGCGGCCTGGGCCCTTGCTCACAGGCCTTGCAGGAGCAGCTGCAGGTGCCACCTCTTTCTTTCATGTATTTTAATCATTATAGGCCTGTTGTACACGGCACACCCCAATGGTTGCCGGGGCTAAGGCCCTACCCTATGAAGGGAACATCTGCTCTTGTGGGTAGGGCTGGCATGCCCCAATTCCTGCCGAGGCTAAGGCCCTACCCCATGAAGGGGGCATCGGCTCTAGTGGTGTTATCTGCCTGCGCAAGCGTGCACTCTGCAATATGCCCTTCTGGACAACCTGCTGTGCATCTTCTGCCAATGCTCTGCCTGCCTGTCAGCCTATCTGTCTGTCTGCTTGTCAGTATGTCTGTGCATCTGTGCGTCATGCAATGTGCAAATCCAGGTTGACAGTTGGTGTGTGGTTGGGCAGGTGCAACATCAACAGTGGGGCTGTACCCACTGGAAACCCTGCGCACAAGGCTAGCCATGGCGGACTATGACAACATGCTGCATGCCGTGCGGGTGATCACTGCTGAGGAAGGTTTCATGGCCTTCTATCAGGTACAGAAGTGCTGTGTTGCTGACTTGCACCAGAACGGTGCTGACCACATTGATGACAGATAGCAGTGGGTTGCAGACCTGTGCATTGCTTAACAGCAGCAGTGTGGTATTTGCATCGAAGCCACCTGAATGATACTCTCATGTCATTGCAGCAATACCTCACCTGCCTGCCTGTTGTGACAGGGTATCCAAGCCAGTTTGATAGGCATATTGCCCTATGCTGCCATCCGGCTAGGTGTGTATGATGGGCTGAAATGGAGTCACAGGAAATACCGCAAACAGGAGCAGATACCTCCTGTGCCCACAATGGTGTACGGAGCCATTGCTGGCCTCATCTCAGCGTCTGCCACCTTTCCTGTCGAAGTTGTCAGGTCTGTTCTGGCCAGCCTTGTGGCTGTCGCCCGTCTTTGCCACTACCAGCTGAGCAGCACTTAGAAAAGTGCTGGGAAAAGTTTCCAGCAGCACAATGCTGCCTGGCAAAAGTTGCAGCTCGACTTCTTCAGCATGGCATGCACTAACTGTTCACACGTCAGGGAAAGCATTAGCAATTGGCTGTGTGTGTGTCTGTGTCTGTGTGTAGGTGCATGTGTGCGTGCATTCGTGCGTGCGTGTATAGGCATTTGCTAAGCTGTCAAAACCTTCTAGATTGACACAGTGGTTCTATGTGTCTGCAGAAGAAGGATGATGGTGGGCACTACAAAGGGCGGCACATGGGCAGCATTGACATCCATAGCTCAGCAGGAAGGCTGGCGTAGTCTGTACAAGGGCATTGGGCTCACATGGGCCAAGCAGGCGCCACAATATGCTGTCACCTTCCTGGCTTATGACAAACTCAAAGAGATGCTGGAAGTGTGATGCTTGTCAACACTGGAATGCAGCAACTTGCTTTGTGATCTGAGTGGCAGCATAGTCATGCTCCTAATGCTGCAGTATGTTCAGTATGCCGTTGACAAGCCGCAAAGCGTCAATTCGCCAACAAATGAACAGTGCTTAAAGAAGTATGTTTTGTTGCTCATGACAGTGCGTCTCGTCTATTTTTGAATGGATGCTTCACAAAACTATATACGATAAAATTTCTCATCTGTACACAGTTTACACAAATTTACAGTGAAGTGTAGTTTACACATTGCTGACGATGGACCAAGAACTAGTTCATAGACCGAACAAGGTTGATAGACATGTGCGCATATCAAGTCGCACATACACCATGTTCAGGCTCTTAGAAAACACACACAAGTTCAACTTGAAGCTTAGCAAGAGTCCAGTCTGTTCATATACACAGCTCTGGAAGATGCACAGCTACAAAGCACTCACTCAAAAGTTGAAAATCATTGCTGCATGTCGACGCCCTCTCAGAGTATGACACGGGCAAAAACTGCTCCATACGTTCTGGCTGAATTCTGCAGTGCTAGCTGCAGTTGATCAAGTGCCAAATGTGACAGGGTCTTCGTCATATGGCACTGCCTCCTCAATATCCTCCTCCTTCCAGCCTTCCTTCTTCAGATACTCCTCTTCTTGCTCATCATCCTCTTCTTCCATCTCTTCGCTGGTCTTTTTATGATCAGATGCTTTCTGCTGGGCCAGAACCTTGCCAAGCTTGTCTGGTAGTTCAGCGTACCACTTCTTGATGACCTGAGCATGCATGAGATGATGTAAGATGTGCTTTTGAAATGCGGTGCTTTTGCAAGCCCTAGTTGGAGGCTGATTTGTAGCCATTCAGATGATCTGTCTGAACTCATTGAGTTTGACCTGCACTTAGTCTGCAATACGCATGATGTCAAACTGGGCAATGGGGCCATGGTGTGGCAACCAGTGTGCATATGTAAAACTGCATTTGTTGTCAAGACTGCTGTACAGCAAAGAATTGGTTGCAAATTTGTGCGGGACATAGTGTATATATATGTACATATTTATCTCATGCCCCAATTATATGTATATTTAGATCTGCAGACCTTTTGTTTGGGATATGACACGGGAGCATGACATACCTTGGAGCCCTCCTTGAGCCTTCTCTTGGCAGGGTCATTCCACTCAGGGTTGAACTCATACAAGCCAAACTTGAGCTCATACGCAAAGGCCCACTCAAAGTTGTCGACCAGGGTCCAATACATGAAGCCCCTCACATCGTAGCCATCCTCTACTGCCTTCTGCACCTACACAGCCAACTTCCTGCCTCAGTGTTTGTTCCAGACCTTGTTCATGCTTGGTCAGGCCTTACACAACGACATTTACCCAAATGACATCAAGCAAACAGAGACTAGAAGGGCGTGCACAGACAGAGCAGTGCGTACACACACAGCATGCATAATGCATAGAGCTGCGTCAATGCTGCGACGCTCCCTACTGATAGCCACGCTTTGCTGTGAACAGTCATGCTTGGCCAGCATTCCATGTGTGTGCAACTATGTGGTTAGGGACTGCATTACTGACAGCCTTGCTGATGCATTGACATACCTGGCCAAGGTAGCCGCTGATCCACTCACTCCTCTCTGAGGTGTCCTCTGTGAGGGGTGTGCCATTCTCTGTGATGTACATGGGAACCCCAAGCTTGCTGCCATAGCTGATGGCCCTGTACAGGGAAGGGGGGTACATGGGGTACCCCATCTCTGTCACCCCCCTTGGCCCTCTGCTGCTGGGCTGCAGGTTCAGACCCACGATACCCCTGCACAAGATGATCAAGCTTATGATGTTGTTACACTTGCGCAGTGGGCAGCAAACACTGACACCATGCATCCAAAGTGTCAACTGCATGTCAGTCTGTGTGCACAAGCTGCTGGTTGTGTTTGCAATTGCATGACAATCGAGAGGTCAAGGCATGCAATGCATCTCAGCCTTTGTATCCAGCAAAGCTGCAGCAGACATCTAGGTGTTACTTGCTACATGTCAGTTCAAAGTCTGCAGCTTGCTGTAAGCTATTGACAGCATCAGACATACAGCGTCAAAGCACCTAACATGCAAAAGTCAGAGCAAACAAGTGAAGGCAGGTCACTGGGACAGGCAGCGGCCCTAGCAACCTGACTTAATAAAAAAGTAAGAACAGGCGCAAACAAGAAAGTTACAAGGTTGGCAGTACCTGGCATAGTGGTTGATGCAGCATTGCTTTCTACTGGTCCTTTCAAAGTCTGCAGGGTGCCGTACACTACTGACAGCCTCAGACATACAACGCTAAAGTACCCAAGGTGCAAAAGTCAAAGCAAACAGGCAAAGGCAGGTCACTGGGACAGGCGGCAGCAGTACCTGGCATAGTGGTTGATGCCAAACCAGTCACAGCCAGGCTTGCCCATGGGGTCCTCCCAGTGCAGGTGGCGGCAGGGGGGGAGCCAGTGGTGGAACACCCCCTCCTGCAAGTACTTCATCACTGTCTCATTCCCCCACACCCTGTTCCCTGTTCTGCATGCTGCCCTGCATCAGGTAAGCATACACTTTGTTAACAGCAGCGCCTTGTGCAACACTGCTGCAAACAGGACCCGTTTGTCTTTTCCAGCTCTGCAAGAGCAACGTCACACCAGCATGTTCAGAAATATAGCAACCCACCCAGCACACATCATCCCCAAAGGTGTGAGGGACAAGGTACAGTGACTTCTGAACGGGCGCACTCACTGCCAGCTTGCTGTGAGTAGGCTTTCAGAAGGCACTGTGCCTCTGCCTGACACGACACAGAGACATGCACAAGTCAGCATGTGTTTTGTGGCCTGCCTTGTAAGCAGTCACAATATGCCACATGGCCCAAGAGAGGGCCAGAAATGAGGGCGACAGCTGAGGGATGTGCAAGCAAGGGAGGCTCAAGTGGCAACAAAAATACAGGACTGGCCAAGTGAAGTACCTGACATGAGCATACAGGATGCCAGTGCCTTTGGGCTCTGTCCAGAACACATTGTGCACTAGACCCACCAACACATCCTTGCCGCCTGTGTGCACACACATGACGTTTGCACCACATGCTGTTCCATGCTCAGCACTCTATGACATTGTGTCAGAACAATTCTGGGGCTGCTGTGCAGTCAAGGCTGCAGGAGGTGCAAGAATGAGTATTTCAAGTAAGGGAAATCATATGCAGCATAGTTGGCTGCAGGGCGCTGTAGGGCTGCCAAAGTGTGTGCAGCGCAGCATGGAACAGCACATCACAAGAGGCAATGTCCCCTCATGGAGTAGGGCCTCAGCCTTGGCAAGAATGTAAGTTTATGCCAGAAACCATTGGGCAATGCCATGTGCAATAGGCCAATCACGACTCAAGCATTGGAACAGCACAAGGCTTGAGAGGTGCATGCACGCTGCAAGCCTGTACCTGGCATCTTCTTGATGGCTCTGTATGCTGCTGCATGTGCCCTCAGCATATGTAGCAGCACCAGTCCAGCATCCTGCATGTACCAAACTGGCTCCATCACAGATCCTGTTGGCATTCCATAGTTGGCAATGATCACAGAAGTCAATACAATTGATGCAAGGGCTACAGCATGACTGCAGGTGGCAGAGACTGTAAGGCCTCACAAGCCACTCAGGGCACTGTCAAAGCCTTCCTTGCAATCACAAGCCTCTGAGTTTTGACAGAATATGTATGCACTGTTGATGCTTGTGTGCAGTGATGTGAGGATGCAGAAGTGCAGCTTGCAGGCAAAGGGTCTCACCCGGAAGTGCATGAGCTTGCCAGGTGGGTGGTTTCCAGCAATGTAGGCACACATGGCATGCACCCCAGGCTCATTGAAGGTGGCCCACAGCTTGGCTCTCTTGCCTGCAATACACAGCTGATAGGTAACTGATGTTGATGGCAGTCACAAGGTGATCTGTGGTACATAGTAATCTGAAGACAACATCTGCAAATGATGCATTCGAATCAATTCTGGATTGCATGTACTTGACTTTGACCAAGCCCACATGCATCGCAGCAACATGTCACACTGGAGGTCATGCTGTGTAGCAGACATTGCATGCTGGTAGATGCTCATCAGCCAGGAGTCAAAAGTTGGATGGTATCATGTGTTCACTGCACAGCGTGTGACAGTGCATGTTTGAAAACAGTCCTACCAAAGTGCTTGAAGGCCAGCTCAGCCCACTCAACATAGTATCTGACGTTTTCCGACTTGATCCAGCCACCTAGCTCATCGAACCACCTTGGGTGCACAAACCAATGCAGCGTGACATTTGCCTCCATGTTATGTCTGCATACAAATTTGGCCATCATTGATCGTGCGCAATGCTTAACAAACACCTGACAACTACCTTGCAGTGCCTTTGATGTCCATCTTACACACTGTGATGTCATGTGTCATGCTGCAAGTTGCTTGCATGCCAAGCCTCAATGATGCCAGCATGCAGGCTGTTCTGTATCCATGAGAACTTCAGGAAGGCATGGTAAGAGGGTGTTGGTCACATCTGGTGCCTATGCTGCATGCATGTGATACATGAGCACTCAGTTTGCTGTGACAGTCTGCTGTCTGGACTCACTTGTCCATACAGTCAAACATCTGATGGTATCTTTCAACGGCTTTCTGGTCTATCTGCCCTTGTGCCGGCATGATCCGGCTCCATTCAATGGAAAGCCTGAATGTATTGGATCCTGCAAGAAGTGTGATGTGAAATTCAAGAGGGCTGCCTATAAACATGCCTTGGGTAGTGCCAAACTATGTGCTGTAATGAGCTAGGAACAGCGCCATAGCAGGAGTCAGAGAATTGTGTGGCAAGGCGTACCCAGCTCCTTGGCAAGCCTGATATCTTGTGCATAGTTGTTCCAGAAATCGCTGGACACTCCAATGCGCTCATTGTTCATCACAACAGACTTGCCCAGTCTGTTCCATGATGAGTGCACCATTGTGCCATCATGATTCGCAGGGTCAAGACCAGAGGTGTCCCCAGATGACAAGCTCAGTTTCAGGTCAACTGCCACCATCTTCTGCTTCTCATACCAGGCCCAGTT